>ERZ761602.103-NODE-103-length-195366-cov-7.055547_pt1 | contig 195366 bp, 170 predicted proteins | sample MGYA00512165_ERZ761602 | MGnify/ENA primary metagenome ERZ761602 (study PRJEB28899, sample SAMN02445085) | bioreactor sludge metagenome | biome: EBPR sludge; isolation source: Thorneside wastewater treatment plant | place: Australia: Brisbane, Thorneside...
GAGCGCCGCCACAGGACGACCCGTCCCGCAAGACCGGCTTCGCCGATCGGTCACGTTGCCGCTCCGCCCCGCCCGCCCCACCGCTCACTTCTTCTCCTCCTCCCCCGGCCATTTCTCGGCGCTGCGCAGCCTCGGCGAGGCCGGAATGCGCGTGCCGTCGGGCAGCCTGGCCACGCCAGGCTTGCGCCACGTCGCGATGGGCACCGGGTCGTTCTGGAGCGGCACGTCGCTCCCTGGGGGCGGGCACTTGTCGCGCACCCAATAGACGTCGAAGGCGACGAGCTCGTCTTCGGGGCGGCCGGTCTGCTCGTGCCAGCGGCGCAGGTAGTCTTTGAGGCCGTCGCGGTAGGTGGCGTTGCGGTCGAGGCGGATGCGGTTGCCGTAGTCTTGGCGGAGCTGCGAGAGGCCAGCCCCGCGCACGGTGGAGAGGTCGAGCACGGCGGGCTCGCCGGTGAAGGGGTCGAAGCGGCGGCCGTCGATCGTCCAGGCGTCGACGACGAGGATGCCGTCTTCCTGGATGGGGTTGGGCGCGAACATGCCCCAGCCCTGGAAGAGCCTCGGATAGCCGATGAGCAGCTGCTGGAGCTTGGGCTGCTCGAACTTGATCTGCTTCGGCAGCGCCTTGTTCTCGTTCCAGGCCTGCATCGCGAAGGCGAGCGCCATGAGCCCGAGGAAAGCCTCGCGCAGCCGGCCCGACCATTTCGCCGCGCGGAGCGCGAGCGGCGCGGGCGGGTTGGGCTCGGGCACGGGCAGGGTGTCGAGCCCGAAGAAGCGCGTCGTCGCTTCTTCGCGGGCGAGCGCGCGGCGCATCCACCAGCCCGAGAGACCGAGCGTGAGCAGCGCGAGCAGGCGCTCGGCGTGGCGCCCGAAGGGAACGGCCTCGAAGATGCGCGATACGATGGTCCGAGGCTCCTTGGACCACGCGGCGCCTTCGGCGTCGTCGCGCACCGCGAGGCTCGCGCCGAGCTCCTCGCGATCGATGGCCTCGAAGCGGATGCGCTCGGCGCCGTCGAGGCGTTTGGCGATGCGCGCCACGCCGATGGCGAGCGCCGAGCCTTCGTCGACGCCGAGCACCACGCCGCGCGTGCGCTTCGCATACCAGGCGGTGAGCGCGTCGAAATGCACCGGCAGGAGCAAGAGCGTCGACCAGCCGATCATGAACCACGAGAAGGGCCCGAGGCGCATCATCACGCCGAAGGTGCCGTGCAGGCCGGCCATGAGCAGCATCGCGAGCGGGCGCGCCCACTTGCGACCATAGGGCGACCAGATGCAGGCCATGATCACGGCCTCGACCGAGAGCACGACCCAGGAGCTCGGCATCATCAGCACCTCGGGCAGGTGCTCGCGTACGAATACGGCGATGCCCGTGACCATGCGGTCGATGTGCAGCACGTAATGCACGGTGTCGCCGACGCGCCAGATCCTCCCCGACTTGTTGACGACGTTGAAGAAGTAGACGAAGCCGAGGTTGAGCAGCGTGAGCAGATAGGCGAAGGTCACCATCGTCTGCCGCTCACCGCTCGCGTCGCGGCGGTCGGCGAGCTCGCTCAGGCTCGTCTCTTTGCGTGCGCGCCACGATGCCCGCCAGGCGTCGATCGAATAGCGCTGCCCGATCGGCAAGAAGCACGCATAGAAGAGCGTGAGGTTGACGACGACGTAGCCGCCGTTCTCCACCAGCGGGATGCGCTGGTCCATGCTCGTGACGAAGACCAAGCTCGCGAAGGCCGCGAGGCGCGCGCGATGGCCGAAGAGCAGCGCCAGGTGCGCGACCAGCCCCAGCGCGAAGAGCAGCTTCACCTCGCCGAGCGTCGAGAAGGCGTGGAAGAGGCTGAGCTGGTTGCTCGACGAAGGGCGGAAGAGGTGCGCGTGGTTCGAGAGCACACCCTCGTTGGAATAGAGAAAGCGCGCCTCGGTCGCGTGGCGCAAGAGGTCGAGCGAGCAGAGCAGCCCGAGCACGACCCGAAAGATCCCCGCGGTGCGAGGGTCGATCGTCGTGTAGCGCTCGCGCACGACGCGCCGAAAGCGGTGCCAGCGCCCGGGCCGCTCGGGCGCCGGCGCTGCTTTGGCGGGCTCCGTGCGCCCTGTCTCCGAGCGCGGAGCCTCTCCGTGCTGAGGCTCCGCAGGTCGAGGCTCGGCCGCCTCCACGCTCGGTCTACTCCCCCGACTCTTCGCGTTTGCCTTCGCCTGGCGTCTCCGCGGCGGGCGGCGGCGGCGCGGGCTCCTGCGCGGCAGGATCCTCTTCGGGCGGGCGGCGCAGCGTGCGGCGCTCGGGCAGCGTGGGTTTGGCCTCGGGCACCACGACGCCGCCGGTGAGGGCGAAGTCGCTGCCGCCGCGGCCGTGGCGGAAGAGGCGCCTGCGCTCGGCGCCCTCTTGGCGGTTGCCGGGCGCGGGCGCCGTGTACCACCACACCTCGAGCCCGAGCACCTTGTCGTTGGGCTCCTCGCCCGGCCAGGCCGGGCCGCGTTTGCCGAGGTAGGCCTTGAAGGCGTTCTGGTAGGGGCGGAAGTCTTCGCGCTGGATCTTGTCGAGGTAGCGCGACCATTGCGGCCCGAGCGTGAAGGGCCCGGCCGGCGCCGCCACGGGCTTGACGCCGGTGAAGAGGTCGATCGCTTGCTCGCTGCGCACGACGGCGTCGACGACCATCCAGCCCTGGCTCGACGGCGGCTCGGGCGCGAGCACCTCACCCCATTGCGCGAGCGTGCGCGACCACCACGAGAGCCCGGCGAGCGTCTCGCTGGCGGGCAGCTTGAAGCCCACCGCGTTGGCCTGCGTGGTCGTCACGAGCACCGAAGCGAGGAAGACCGCCGCGAACAGCTCACGCACCGAAGCGCTGAGGCGAAAGCGCAGCTTGGTGGAGGGAGGGGGCTCCTTGGGCAGCGCGGGCGGCGCGTCGGCCTTCGCCGAGGGCACGCCGCAGGCCGCGAGGCCGAGCTCGGTGCTGATGGCCGTGCGGCGCTTCGCGAAGGCCTCGTAGGCGACTTCGACGAGCGAGGAGAGGCCTGGCACCCGCAGGAGCACGCCGAGCCACCCGAAGAGCGGCAGCGCGCGCAGCACCTCGCTCACGGCGGCGGCGCGGGTGTGCACCTCGCCGCCAGGGCCGACGACGATCACGGTCTGTTCGCTGAGCTCGGCCGTCACGCCCGAGGGCAGATCGACGAGCGCCACCTTCTGGGCCTTCTCGTCCCAGCGGCGGAGCTTGGGCTCCGCTTCGGAGAGCGTGTCGTTGCCCTGGAAGACGAGCTGCTTGCGGGTATCGAGCTGCGCCAGGAGGCGGCACATCCAGAAGCAGATGCCGCAGTCGGTGTCGTAGATGACCGTGCGCGTGCGTGCGGCGCTGTGCTTGGTGGTGAAACGGTCCCAGGCCTCGGTGGTGAGCAGCAGCACGCTCGAGGCGGCGATCGCCCAGCCGAAGAGGCCGTAGTTGAAGAGCAGGCCGTAGGCGAGGCCGTGCACCACGAGCAAGACGGCGCCGAGGCTGCGCCCGAGGCCGCGTGGGATGGGCAGCAGCACGAGCGCCGGCACGAGCCACTGCACGACGTAGAGCAAGCGCGTGAGCAAGCCGGCGATCGCGCTGCCCTCGAGCGAGGCGCCGAGCGGCGAAGCGAGCAGGTGCACCGAGAGGGCCTTGGAGATCGCGCTGCCGTCCTTCCACGCGGGGCCGTTCTGCTGCATCGCCAGCGCGAGGAAGAGCAGGGCGATCTGGAGCAAGAGGCCCAGCGCGGCGAAGGAGCTGGGGCTCCAGCCCGCGAGGCGGAAGGCGGCCGTCTGCTCCGGGGTCGCGACGTCGACGCGCGCTTCGAGGTCGGCGTCGCCCTGGGCGCGTGAGCGCCGCATGCGCGCGCGGAGGGCGTCGATCGAGTAGCTCGTGCCGAGCGGGAGGAAGACCGCGAAGCCGAGCAGCGCGATGCCGAGCCAATCGCCCGGGCCTTCGGCGAGCGTATTGCGCGCGGCGAGGCTGAGCAGCGAGAGCAAGGAGAGCACCGCGAAGGCGCGTGTCTTCCAGCCGATCGTGAACGCCAGGTAGAAGAAGAGGATCAACCAGAAGCCGAACACCGCCTCGCCGGGCGTGGAGAAGGCGTGCAGCGCGCTCCACACGAGCGTGCCGGCGTTCTTCAGGTTGAAGATGTGGTTGTGGTTCGGCAGCACCCCCTCGTTCGAATAGAACGCGAGCGACTGCGCATACCTCGAGCACCAATCGCCGATGAGCGCGAGCCCGAAGAGGATGCGGAAGAGGCCGAGCGAGCGGGGGTCGATGCGCGTGTAGAAGGAGAGGATCGCGTTCACGGGAGCTCGTCTTCCACGCGGAACTTGAAGTCGTCGGCGTGGGGGATGTGGGGGACCGCGACCTTGGGCAGAAGCAAGGTCCGCACCGCCCAGAGATCGCCGAAGACCCGGTACGTGAGCGCGGTCTTGTCGAGGTAGTCGACGCCGGCCGAGCCACCCGTGCCGGTGCGCCTGCCGATGATGCGCTCGACCATGCGCGCGTGGCGCTGTCGCCAGACGACCATCGCCTGCTCCATCTCGATGATCGCGTCGACCGCCTCACGCGGCCAGGCGAGGCGAGGCAGCTCGCGGTAGCTCTCGAGGAAGACGAGCGCGGCGCGCACGGCGCGGCGCTCGGCGCGCTGCTCCTGGGTGGCCTCGGGGTCGTCTTCGCCCAACAAGAAGCGCTCTGCGAAGACGAGCTCGTCGTCGTAGCGCTTGCGCCACAAGGCAAGCTCACTCTCGGGCAGCTTCATGCGCTCCTCGACGATCGCGAGGCGTTTGTTCGCTTCGGAGCGGTGCGACTCGACGACCTGCCGCAGGAAGGCCTCGGGGCCCTCGGGCGAGACGGGCGTGCGCACGAGCCAGGCGGTGACGACGTCGCGCAGGCTCGGGCCCTTCGCGAGGCGCTTCTCCACGCGCTCGAGCGCCGGCGAGGAGCCGCCGTCCATGCGCCGCAGGGCCTGCTTGTAGCTGCCCTCCACGCCGAGCGGGATGCGCTTGGTTTCGTCGAGGCCGAGCAGGATCTCGATCTCCCGGAGCTGCGCGCTCTGGAAGCCGCTCGCGCCGATGAGCGAGTCGCGGAAGCCGAGGTAGTCGCGCGTGGTGAGCGTCTCCATCACCTCGAAGTGCTTCTGCGCCTGACGGAAGATCGTCGTCACGCGGCGGAAGGAGCGCGTCGCGCCCGCGAGCGCCATGTCGGGCACGGGGTTCTGGTGGAAGAGGTCGCGCGCCGACTCGAGCTCGCGCAAGACGAGCTTGAACCAGAGCTCGTAGACCTGGTGCACCACGATGAAGAGCACCTCGTCGTTCGACATGGACGCTTCGTCGTCGGCCATGCCTCCCTGCAGCGAGAGGAGCTCTTCGACCCGGATGTACTCCCAGTAATTCAAGCGGCGTCCTCCCGTGGGTTCACGAGGCGCGGAGTCTACTGCAAGCGTGGCGCCGACCCCCAAGGGACGGCGAGCCCGGAGCGCGATTGTGTCGGCCGCGCGCGTATGCCGAGCGCCGCCGGCGGCGGCCGCGCGCGATCGTCTTGCAGGTCGACGAAAGCGCTGCGCGGAGCGCGGCGGAGGAGCTGACGCTAGGGAAGCGCGCTCACTCGACGCGGCGCAGCCCGGCCGGGCCGAGGTCGATCGGCGGCCCGTAGTAGCTGAGCTCGGCGCGCTCGACGGCGCCGCCGCCCGAGGCCTCGAGCGCGGTGATGCCGACGCCGGGGCAGAAGGTCGTCGTGATGCGCAGGGGTTTGTCGCCGCCGCGCTCCTCGAGGGTCTGGAAGCAGCGCTCGTAGCTGCCGGCTTCGACCGTGACGCGCAGCTCCGAGGCGACGATGCGTGTGGTGCCGCCGTGCTCGCCGTTCCAGCTCGAGCCGCTCTCGAGCGGCAGGTGCAGCACGTAGCCTCGGCGGCCCTCGGGCGAGACGCTCTCGACGCCGTCGGCGCGGTAGTGGATGCGCCGTTTGCCGGCGGGCCCGGTGAGCGCGCCTTCGTCGGCGGTGCTGCGCGAGGCCTTCAAGACGAGCAGACCCTGCTCGGCCTCGGGTGCGTCGCCGTAGCGTGTGGTGCGGAACTGGTGGATGTGGCCGTCGACGAGCGGAAAGTAGGCCTCGGCGGCGGTGCCGCTCGAGGGCGCGGGCCCCGCGACGACCGGGCCTGGCTCGGTGTTCGGCGTGGCCGAGGCGCAGCCCTCGGAGGCGCCGGCGAGCGCGGCGACGAGCGCGGCGCACGCGACGATGGGCGCGGTGCGCGCTGCGCGGCGCAGCGGGGAGGGTGCGGATGCCTCAGTGACCGTGGCCATGCGAGTAGAACCAGTAGGCGAAGAAGGCGAGCAGCCCGGTGGCGACGAGGATGAGCAAGCTCGAGAGCGGATCGGGCCGCGTGCGCGCCAGGAGCTGCTCGGCGGCGCGGCGCACGAGCTCGTCGCTCGAGCGCTCGGCGAGCGCGGGTGCGTCGCGCTTCACGAGCGCGTAGTCGCCGCCGTCGAAGGCGGCGAGCAGGCGGTCGAGCTCCGCGTCGCGCGGCCAGTCCTTCGCGAAGGCTGGCCGCTCGAAGGAGGGTGCGCTGGGCTGGGCGGCGGGATCGTCGCTCACCGCGTCGGATCTCCGGGCGCGGGGCGGTCCTTCCAGCCGGGCAGCGGGTCGGCGTCGGAGGAGACCGAGCATTTGACGCCCTCGCAGATCGCCCGGTAGCGCGCGGTGCGGCCGCAGCCGACGGCCTCGAAGAGGCCGCCGAGGCCCTCGGTCACGCGGATCTCCTTCTGCGGGCAGTCGAGATCGCGCTCGGCGTAGGAGTAGACGATCGGCTTCGCGTTGCTCGCGCCGGTCGCGTAGCCCGTGCCGCAGCCGAGGCCTGCGCCTGTGCTCAGCAGCCCGGCCGCGAGCGCGAGCCGGAGCACCTTGGAGGCGGGCAGCTCGAAAGAAAACCGCGGCTCGGATCGAAGTTGGGCCATGGAGGAGTCCTCGGCCTGGCATGTTGAACGTCGCCTCGGGCCATGCCAAGGAGAACCGAACGATGCCGATCCGACTCGTGCTGGGCCTGCTGAAGGGCGCGTTGATCGGCGGGCTCATCGGCTTGGGGCTCGCGAAGCTCGGCTTCGTCGCGCCCGGCGCGATCTTCGCGTACCTCGGCATCGCGCTCACGGGCGCGCTGGTGGGCCTCGTGGCGGGCAAGCCGATCTGGGCCGAGGGCGCGCGCATCGAGGCCGGCATGAAGGCCTTCGCCGGTGCGGTGCTCGGCCTGGGGCTGCTCTGGGTCGTGCGGCGCTGGCTCACGATCCCGCTGCCGGTCTCGCTCGGCGCCTTCTCGGCGCCCAACGAGGCGCTCGGTGAGACGGCGGCGAACGGCACGCTCGGTGGCCTCGCGGTGAGCTCCTACGCGATCGTCGCCGCCGTGCTCGGCGGCTTCTTCGAGGCCGACAACACCCCCGACGGCGAGAGCAAGAGCGGCGGGGCGAAAGCTGCGCAGCAAGAGCCCGCGGCCGCAGCCGGGCAGAGCAAGAAGCGCGTCGCGAGCTCCTCGTCGACGGGTGATCCCGAGCTCGACGCGCTGCTCGCCGACGACGAAGCGCCGCCCGCGGAGAAGAAGGGGCGGCGCTGAACCGCGAGGCGCTTCCGGCCGATGGAGCGAGCGCGTCGAGGCCGCGCACGATGCGCCGCGTGCTCGTGGTGCTCGTCGCGACGGCCTACCTCGCGGCGGGCTGGTCGCTCTTCGTCGAGCCGCTGCCCCTGTGGTCGCTCGGCGCGCTCGCGCTCGCCTACGCCGTGGTCATCACGCTGAGCGTGTGTCTGCTCGAGCTCGGCACCTTCCTCGACGTCGATCTCTCGGTGCCCTCGGCGGGCGCGCGCGTCGCGCTGAGCTTCGACGACGGCCCGCACCCGGTGCATACGCGGCGCATCCTCGACGCGCTCGACGCGCGCGGCGCCAAGGCGAGCTTCTTCGTCATCGGCGAGAAGGCGGCGGCGCAGCCCGAGCTTCTGCGTGAGATCGTCGCGCGTGGGCACGAGCTCGCGCTGCACTCCTGGGCGCACGACCGGCACCTCTACCTGCGCGATCCGGTGGCGATCGCGCGCGAGCTCGAGCGCAGCATCGAGGTCGTCGAGGCGGCGACCGGCCAGCGGCCGAGGCTCTTCCGGCCGCCGATCGGCTTCTCCACGCCGCGCACGCGCGCCGCGGTCGAGCTGCTCGGCCTGCGCGTCGCGGGCTGGTCGGTGCGCGCCTTCGATGGCGTCGCTTCGGCCTCGAGCGAGGCCGTCGCCAGGCGCGTGGCGAGGCGCCTCGCTCCGGGCGCGATCGTGCTCCTGCACGACGCCGCCGAGCGCGGCGATCGCGAGCCCGCGAGCGTCGCGGCGCTGCCCGCGATCCTCGACGCGATCGCCGAGCGCGGTCTCCGTGCGGTGACGGTCAGCGAGCTCGTGAGCGCGCCCGACGAGCCTTGCTCGTCGGACGTCGCGGATGCACGCGTCGCGGCGTACTGAGCGAGGTGCTCAGAGCTTCGCGAGGATCGCCTCGGCGCTCGAGACCTCGAACTTGCCCGGCGCCTCGACCTCGAGCGCCTTGATGACGCCGTCTTCGAGGATCACGGCGTAGCGCTGCGAGCGCTCGCCCATGCCGAAGCCCTTGCCGTCGAGCACGAGGCCCATGGCGCGGGTGAAGTCGCCGTTGCCGTCGGCGAGCATCGTCAGCTTGCCGGCCACGCCCTGATCGCGGCCCCAGGCGCCCATGACGAAGGCGTCGTTCACCGAGATGCAGGCGACCAGATCGACGCCCTTCGCCTTGAGCGCGTCGATGTGCTGCACGAAGCCCGGCACGTGCTTGGCCGAGCAGGTGGGCGTGAAGGCGCCCGGCACCGCGAAGAGCACGGCCTTCTTCTTGGCGAAGAGCGCCTCGGTGCTGATCTCCTCACCGCCGCCGCTCTCCGCTGCGATCTTCACGTTCACGCTGGGAATCCTGTCGCCGACCTGGACGGGCATGCTGTGTCTCCTGGTGGATGTCGTTGGCTCTTCGCGCGCGGCGAGCCCTCCCTCACGCCGGCGCGCGCGGTCCTTAGCCCGAGGCAGGCGCCCGCGCCAGCCGCAGGTCCGGCCTCGCCCTCAGGCCTCGTCGCGGGCCGGCAGCTCGACCACGAAGCGCGCGCCTCGAGGCTCGACCTCGTCGTGCGTGATCGTGCCGCCGGCCGCCTCGACGAGGCCCCGACACACGGCGAGCCCGAGCCCGGTGCCGCGCCCCGGCTCTTTGCTCGTGGCGAAGGGCTCGAAGAGCCGCGCGCGCATCGACGCGGGCACACCCGGGCCGTCGTCCTCGACCTCGATGCGCACGCGCGCCTCGCCGGATCGCGCGGCGCGCAGCACGATCTTCGAGCCGCCCTGCTCGAGCGCGTCGGCGGCGTTGAGCACCAGGTTGAGCAGGATCTGCACGAGGCGCTCCTCGTCGAGCTTCACGAGCGGCAGCTCCTCGTCGAGCTTCACCTCGACGCTCAGCTTCTTGAGCGACTTCTGCGGGCGCGTGAGGCCGACCACGGTCTCCACTGCGCTCGCGACGCTCGCGATCGCCCGGCCGTCGCCGCTCGGGGGCGCCTCGCCCTCGCCGCGCGGCCTGGCGAAGTCGAGCAGATCGCGCAGCACGCGGTGGATGCGCTCGGTCTCGCGTTTGCAGCGCGCGAGGAAGTCGGCGCGCTCTTCCTCCGAGAGGCCGGGCGTCTGCAGGAGCTCGAGCAGGCCGAGGATCGCCGCGATGGGGTTGCCGATCTCGTGCGCCATGCCGGCGGCGATCCGGCCGACGCTGGCGAGCTTCTCGGAGCGCACGACCGTGGCCTGCGCGCTCGCGAGCTCGCGTGTGGTGCGCTCGAGCGCCTCGATCTTCTCGCGCAGCTCGCGCTCCTCGTCGCGCAGGCGCTCGGTCATCGCGCGCAGGCTCGCGCCGAGCTCGACGAGCTCACGCGCCCCGCCGAGACGCGCGTCGAGCGTCCGCGCACCCGAGGCCACGCGGCTCGCGGCCCGGCCGAGCTCGTCGACCGGCTTCACCACGAGGCGCGTCATCGCGAGGTAGGCGAAGACGAGCAGCGCGAGGCCCACGATGCCGGTGTAGAGCGCGACCAAGCCGAGCAGCGGGGCGGCGAGCGCCGTGCTCCCGCCGAGCGTCCAGGCGAGCACCACGCTGCGCCCGCTCGCCGCGTCGCGCGCGCCGATGAGCAGCGTGTCGCCGCCTTGGCTCGAGCGCTGCTGGTGCTTCGCGCCGCTCCAGCGCAGCGGCACCCGCGAGGCGTCTCCGCGCGCCTCGACGAGCTCGCCCGTGCGATCGTAGAGCGCGAGCGCGCGTGGGCCCGGGCCCTCGCTACCGAGCAAGAGGCCCGAGTCGGCCGGCAGCGCTCCGCTCGGCCCGGCGACGGAGGCAAGCTCGGTCACGAGCACCTGCCCGGCGTCGCCCGCGCTGCGCGACTGCACCGAGCGCAGGGTCGCGCCGGTCAGGCTCGAGACGGCGAACCACAGCGGCACGAAGGCCACGGAGAGCAGCAGCCCGAGCGCGACCAGGAGCTGGAGCCGGATCCCCATCGTCGACCGAGCCCCACTCTACGGCGCCTCCGCCAGCGGCGCAGCTTTCGCGCGAAGCTCCTACCTGCGCGAGCAAGCTCAGCAAACTGGGCCAGCCTCGGGGCCCTCTGCTACCGGCGGGTGACCCGATGGCCCCTCTCGTCCGCTTCGCGCTCGCTCTCCGCCGCGTGCTCCGTGGCCTGGCGACCTTGGGCATCACCCTCGGCCTCGCGGGCGCCGTCGTGCTCGACGCCGTCGATCCGCTCGGCACGCCGCAGGCGATCGCCGTCGGCCTCTTGCTCCTCGGCCTGCTCGCGCGCAGCATCGCGCGCCGCCTCGCTTCGCTCGACGCCTCGGTGCTCTCCGAGGTCGAGCTCGGCTGCATCGCGATGGTCACCGCCTTCGCCCTGGCGGTCCGCCTCGACGGCTCGCTCGACGGCGACTTCTACCCGGCGGTCTTCGTCTGCCTCGCGCTCGTAGGCGCGCTCGCGCGCCCCGCGGCCGCCTTCGGCGCGCTCGTGCTCGCCGCCGTGCTCGAGGCGACGATCCGCATCGTGGCCTTCGGCGCCGACGGCGTGATGCCCGCCGTGCCCCACGTGGCCTTCATGGTGATCTTCACCGGGCTGAACGCCGCCGTGCTGCGCACCGAGATCGCGCGTGTGCGCAACGTGAGCGCGAAGAAGCTCGACGAGGAGACCGAGCGCGTACGCAACGAGGCGCGCAACTACCGCCTGCTCGGCGCGCCCAGCGCGGGCGACCGCAGCCCCGAAGACGCCGAGCTGCGCCTGCGCTCGGGCGTCGAGGAGATCCACCAGTCGGTGCTCTTCGCGCTGCGCCTCGTGCGCGAGGCGCTCGGCCTGCACACCGCGATGCTGCTCTGGCAGAACGACGCCGGCACGCACCTGCGCATCAGCGAGCTCGTGAGTGACGCGGGCGACGTGCTCGACGGGCCCTTCCTCGTGGGCGACGGCATCTTCGGCGCGGCGGCTTCGCGCGAGGCGCCCGTGAGCCTCGGCGATCTCAAGTCGAGCTACCAGCTGCCGTACTACGCCGGGCCCTGCCCGGTGCGCGCGGTCTCGGTCGTGCCCGTCTTCGAGCACGGCAAGATCCGCGGCATCTTCGTCGCCGACCGCGTCGAAGATCGCCCCTTCACGCCGCGCGAGGAGGCCATGCTCCAGGAGGCCGCGAGCTACGCGGTGCGCGCGATCCACAACGAGCGCGTCTTCCTGCAGCTCGAGCGCGCGAAGGTCGAGCAGGGCAAGCTCTACCGCGCCGCCGAGGCGCTCGGCTCGGCCAAGGCGGAGACCGAGGTGATCGACGCCGGCGTGCAGAGCGCGCGCGAGATCACGAGCGTCGACTACGCAGCCTTCGTACTCTACGACGAGGCGCACAAGACCCACGAGGTGCGCGCCGTCAGCGGCGACTTCGAAGACGCCGAGGCCATCGTGGGCACGCGCTTCCGCCACAACACCGGCCTCGTCTCGATGGCGCTCGAGAACCGCCACCCCTTGCCCTACCGCGGCGTCTACGACGACAAGAAGCAGGTCGTCTTCACGCGCAACCACGCGCCGCCGTCGATGCCGTCGATCCTCGTCTTGCCGCTCTTCGCGCACGACCGCGCGCTCGGCACGCTCGTGCTCGGCTCGCGCCGCCGCGGCGCCTTCAACGAGGCCGCGCGCAATACGCTCGAGGTGCTCGCGAGCCACATGGCCGTCTCGCTCGAGGGCGCGCGCATGCTGCGTCGGCTCGAGGAGCTCGCCACCACCGACGGCCTCACGGGCCTGCTCAACAAACGCGCGATGATCGAGGTCGCCGAGCAGAAGATCGCCTCGGCCAAGCGCTTCGGCAAGAGCCTCAGCGTGCTCGTCACCGACATCGACTTCTTCAAGAAGGTGAACGACACCTACGGCCACGACGTGGGCGACGTGGTCATCAAGGGCCTCGGCGACATCCTGCGGCGCATGAAGCGCACCACCGACGCGGTCGCGCGCTTCGGCGGCGAGGAGTTCGTCGTCGTCTGCGAGCAGACCGACGAGGCGGGCGCGCTCAACTTCGCCGAGCGCGTGCGCCAGGAGCTCGCGCGCACGACCTTCATCGCGCCCTCGGCCGACGGCAAGGAGCCCAAGCAGGTGCGCGTGACCTGCTCGATCGGCGTCGCGACCTTCCCGGCCGCGGGCTCCTCGTGGGAGACCATGTTCAAGGCCGCCGACGTCGCGCTCTACGCCTCGAAGACCGGCGGCCGCGATCGCACGACGGTGTACCAGCCCGGCCGCGGCTCCTCGGCGAGCGCGGCCTGAGCTCGAGCGCTCGTGGGCGCCGCGCCTTGCGCGCGGGCGCCGCACGACGCACCTTCCAAGCCTCATGAGCGACGAACCGACCCAGCACCGCGGCGCTCCCGAGCAGGAGCCCCGCGCCGAGCAGCCCGCACCTCGCCCCAACGGCCGCGGCCCCTTCGGGAGCGGCCCCGATCCGAAGGGCGCCGAGCCGAGCGCGAAGGCGCCGGTCGACGCCGCCTTCGCTTCGCTCGAGAAGGGCCTCGGCAGCCTCTTCCGCGTCGCCGAGACGGCCGTGGGCTCGATCAAACGCGAGCTCGACAAGAGCCAGGTCACGCGCGAACTCGAGCGCGCGCTCGAAGACGCTGGCCGCGAGGTCGTGCGCGCGACGAGCAACGTCGCCTCCTTCGTGGGCAACGAGCTCACCGACTGGTCGAAGAAGGTCGAGGCCAAGGTCGGCGGCGCCGAGCCCCAGGCCACGCAGGCGCAGGCCGGGCACGCCGCGTCCGCTCCGAGCGAGCCAGGCGCCGCCGCGCCGCCCGGCGTGCCCGTCGAGGCCGCGAGCCCGATCGACTGGCCGAAGACGCGCGAGGACTACGAGCGCCGCTATGGCCCGATCGAGGGCGAGTGGCCGCGCTCGCCCGAGGAGTACGAGCAGCGCTTCGGGCGCAAACCGAAGCCGAGCGGCCCCACCGACGACGACCCCGGCTTCACCATCCTCGGCGGGTGAACCTCACGCTGCTGTAGACTGCCCGCCGATGGCTCTCCCGCCGCTCCCTGGTCACCGCCTCCACCTGCTGGAAGACGCGCGCCCGCCGGTGGCCGAGCGCGGCTTCATGTACGTGCGCAAGCTGCGCCTGAGCGCGCGCTTCGCGCAGGGCACCGAGAGCGCGCCCTTCGCCTACGACTGCGCCGACCGCACGCGCATGGACGCGGTCGTCGTCGTGCCGCACTACACCGACGAAGCAGGCAAACGCTGGGTCGTGCTGCGCTCGGCCCTGCGCCCGCCGCTCGCCGCGCGCCCGCGCGAGGTCTGGCCGATTCCGGAGAAGGACTCGCTCGGCGAGCTCTGGGAGGTGCCGGCGGGCCTCGTCGAGGAAGACGAGCGCAGCCCCGAGGGCCTGCGTGGCTGCGCCGCGCGCGAGCTCCACGAAGAGACGGGCTACGAGGTCGACGTCGCACGGGTCTTGCCGCTCGGGCCGTCGACCTTCCCCACGCCAGGCGTCATCGGTGAGCGGCACTTCTACTTCCACGCCGTCGTCGATCCGAGCGTGCGCGTGACGCCGCCCGAAGACGGCTCCGCGCTCGAGGCGCACGCGGTGCTCTGCGCCGTACCGCTCGACGAGGCCCTCGAGGCCTGCCGCTCTGGCGAGATCGAAGACGCGAAGACCGAGCTGGCGCTGCGGCGGCTCGCGGAGCTCTGAGCGCCGATGCCACATGCACGATCACGGCCGACGGTCGCCTACCTGACGAAGCGCTCCGCGTGGAGCGTCTTCGTCGATCAGGGCCAAGACGACCACGTGCGCAAGCTCGTGGCGCGCGGCGACCCGACCGTAGCGCGCCTGCGCACCTCGCACGACGCGCACGAGCGCACCGTCGAGCACGTCATGGAGGCCTTCGAAGAGCTCGGCGTGCGCGCGGTGGAGATCGGCCCCACGCACCGCGATCTGCGCTCCGAGCGCTTCGATCTCGTCGTCACCGTCGGCGGCGACGGCACGCTCCTGCGCGCCTCGCACCACGTCGCCGACGTGCCGGTGCTCGGCATCAACAGTGCCCCGAAGTCGTCGATCGGCTTCTTCTGCGGCGCGAAGAACGGTGAGGTCCACGCGCGCGTCGCGCGCGCGCTCGAGGGGCGCCTCGCGAAGAGCGAGCTCTCGCGCATGCAGGTGAGCGTGAACGGCAAGGTCGCGCACCGGCGCGTGCTCAACGACGCTCTCTTCTGCCACGTCTCCCCCGCGGCGACCTCGCGCTACCTCGTCGAGCTCGGCAAGCACGCCGAGGAGCACAAATCGAGCGGCTTCTGGATCGGCCCGGCCGCAGGCTCGACGGCGGCGCAGCGCTCCGCCGGCGGCAAGGTGCTGCCGCTAGGGAGCAAGGCGCTGCAGCTCGTCGTGCGCGAGCCCTACACGCCGCAGGGCAACCGCTACGCGCTGCTGCGCAAGCTCGTGCGCCCCGGCGAGCGCCTCGTCGTGCGCAGCAAGATGCGCTCGGCGGCGATCTTCCTCGACGGCCCCGACGAGGTCGTCCACGTCGCCTACGGCGACGTCGTCGAGTTCACGCGCTCCGACCAGCCGCTCTGTCTGCTCGGCATCTCTCCGCGCCGCGGCCGCGCGAGCTGGTAGGCCGAGCCTCCGGCGCAGCGCGCCCCGCCCGTGCGCAGCGCACACGGCGCGGAGCGCGGCTCAGAAGCGGCCGACCACGCCGAGCTCGCCCGCGCCGACGTAGGGCTGCACCGAGGCGCTCGCTTCGTCCGGTGCGTCGTCCGCGCCGACCGTGAACGCGAGCACGATGCCCGTCGCGAGGCCGAGCCCGCCCACGGCGAAGGAGACGGTCGAGACGGTGCCGTACATCTGCACGCGGTCGACGTCGGCCGCGCGATCGGGCGGGCAGGTCGTGCCGCCGCACACCTCCGTGACGGCCGCGGTCTCGTGGAAGCCGAGGATGCCGAAGACCGAGCCGAGCACGATGCCCGCGCCGCCGACGCCGAAGGCGATCGCCGCAGGCAGCATCGTGCCGCCCGAGCTCGGCTCGCTCGGCGCGCTCGACACGCCCGACGAGGTGGTTGCAGCTGCGAGCACGAGCTCGACCTTGCGCTGCTCGCCCTCGACGAGGTCGACCTTGCTCTTCGCCTCCGCGCCGCCCTCCGCGACCGCGCGCACGAGGTAAGAGCCCGGATCGAGCGCGAGCGGGCTCCCGGCCTGCACCTCGTCGCCGTTGAGCGTCACCGTGGCCGAGGCCGCCGCTTCGCCACGCACCGCGATCTCGAGCGTGGGGATGCGCGGCGCGAGCGAGTCGGCGAGCTTCTTCGCGGCGTTCTTCGCCATCTGCGTGTTCGCTTCGGTCGAGCGCACCACGAGCTCGGCCGTCTGCTTCGCCTCGAGCAGCTCGCCGGCCTCGGCGAGCGCGCGCGCGAGATCGAGCTGGTACTGCGCGCTCGGCGCGAGCTCCGAAGCGGTGCGGAAGGCCTCGACCGCCTCGACCCACTTCTCCTGCGCGACGAGCTTCTTGCCCTTCGTCCAGGCCGTCTTCGCCTCGGCGCGCTCCTTCGCGGTGGGCGCGGCGTGGAGTTGGGTCGCGCCGAACAGGGTGCTCGCGGCGAGCAGGGCCGCGGCCAGGAGTCGAGGTCGCATCGAGAGCGAGGTTACACCGAAGCCGTCGCCGCCGCGCGCGACCTCGCGTCGAGCGCGAAGGAGCCGCGAAAACTAGCCGAAACTACGCGCCTTCCTCGGCGCGCGCCGCCGCGCAGCTGCCCTCCGCGCCAGCGCGCCGGCCGCCCTCGTGGCGCGATCGAAGCGGAAATTCCGCCGATCGAAGCGCAGCGCGTGGGCGTTCGCCTCTGGATTCGATGGACGAGCTGTGGTTGTATCCGCGGCGATCGAGCTGATTTTCCAGGTATCCAGCTCTCTAGGGAGGAATCCATGGCTGCGAAGAAGGCAGAAGCGAAGGCGAAGAAGGCTGCGGGCGCGCTCAGCAAGAGCGGCCTCATCAACGCGCTGGTCGAGGCGTCGGGCGAGCTCACCCGCAAGCAGGTGAAGGCCGTGCTCGAAGCGCTCGTCGAGGTCGGTCACAAGGAGCTCAAGAAGAACGGCCTCTTCACGATGCCGGGCTTCGCGAAGTTCCGCGTCGTGAAGAAGCCCGCGACGAAGGCGCGTCAGGGCATCAACCCCTTCACGAAGCAGCCGATCACGATCCCCGCCAAGCCGGCCAGCAAGTCGGTGCGCGCGCGTGCGATCAAGGCCGTGAAGGAAGCGGTCTCGTGAGCGACTGAGATCGGCGAGGGGCGAAGGTCCCTCCACGCACGAGCCCCCACGGCTCCTCCGCTCGCAGCGCGCGAGCCGAGCGAGCACCACGTGGGGGTTTCGGCGTTCTCAGCCCGCGCTCGCGCTCGCGGCGATCTCTTCGGCCAGCGCGGCGTAGCTCTCTTCGCGCGCACGGTGGAGCGACGCGAGCAGGGCCTCGATCGCTGCGAAACCCGCCGAGAGCTCCGCGCCGCTCACCGGGCCACCCAGCCTGCGGAAGGTGCTCTCGACGTAGGGCTCGTCCGACGGCGTCTCGCTCGCGTGCACCGTGCCCCCGGCCTGCATGCCCGGCGGGATGAACTGCACGAAGGGATCGGGCGCGCGGCGCAAGAGCCCCACCATGCGGTGCGCGTTCTCGTAGCCGCCGACCATGCGCGGGTGGAAGCTCGCGTGCACGAGCGGCTCGGAGCGCGCCTTGCGCACGCTCTCGGAGAGCTTGTTGCCGAAGCGCTCGAAGGGCGGGGCCTCGCCGCGTACGAGCGGGAAGAGCACGTGCGCCACGTTGCTGCCCGAGGCGAGCAGCGCCGCGGTGGTGCGCGCGACGTCGGGCTCGGTGTCGAGCATCACGCACACCGCGCCCATGCCCGTCTCTACGTTCTGCAGGAAGGGGCAGAGCCGGTGCGCGTAGACGACCTCGCTCGCGTAGCGGTGCAGCAGCGCCGAGGCCGCCGCCGCGAGCTCGGCCGCGCGCGGGTGCCCGGCGAAGCGACCGCCGAGGTGGAGCTTGCGTGCGCCCGCTGGCTCGGCTGCGTGCTCGGTCGGACCGCCGGGTGCATCGATGCTCACGCTGCTCGTTCTATCAGGGAGGCGGCGCCCGCGGCAGCGCGAGGATTGCGCGCGGCCGGCAGAGCCCGCGAGGCCGCCCACGGATCGAGCTATCTAGCGATGCCGACCCGTCAAATCGGTGCTGCCCGTCGCAGCGGGCATGCTAGCGTACCGCCGCTTCGGGCAAGGCCGCTGGCCGAGCCCGCGAAACAACCCTACGCCTTGCAGAGCAAGGCGCACCTGTGGACGCCAGAAGGAGGCCGTGTGGCTGAGCACGCGAAGCTGACGCTCAACGTCGGGGGCAACGAGCAGACGGTGGAACTTCCCGTGGTGGAAGGCTCCGAGCAGGAGAAGGCTCTCGACATCGCCCAGCTTCGAGCGAAGACGGGCTACGTCGCGCTCGACCCGGCCTTCATGAACACCGCGTCGACCTCGAGCGCGATCACCTTCCTCGACGGCGAGACGGGCATCCTGCGCTACCGCGGCTACCCGATCGAGCAGCTCGGCGAGAAGTCGAGCTTCGTCGAGGTCGCCTACCTGCTCATCTACGGCAAGCTCCCCAACAAGGCGGAGCTCGACGCGTGGACGACGAAGCTCACACGCCACAGCATGATCCACGAGGACATGAAGCGCTTCTTCGACGGCTACCCGTCGACCGCGCACCCCATGGCGATCCTCTCGAGCATGGTCTGCTCGCTGTCGAGCTACTACCCCGACGCGCTCGACGTGAAGAACCGCGACGTGATCGACATCACGATCACGCGCCTGCTCGCCAAGGTGCCGACGATCGCCGCCTACTCCTACAAGAAGAGCATCGGGCAGCCCTTCGTCTACCCGCAGAACCACCTCGACTACTGCTCGAACTTCCTGAACATGATGTTCAGCGTGCCGGCCGAGCCCTACGAGGTCGACCCGGACATCCGCGCGGCGATGAACCTACTGCTCATCCTGCACGCCGACCACGAGCAGAACTGTTCGACGTCCACGGTGCGCCTCGTCGGCAGCTCGCAGGCGAACCTCTTCGCCTCGATCGCCGCCGGCATCCTCGCCCTCTGGGGCCCGCTCCATGGCGGCGCCAACCAGGAGGTCGTGCAGATGCTCGAGCAGATCCGCGCCGACGGCGGCGACGTGAGCAAGTTCATCGGCCTCGCGAAGGACAAGAACTCGAGCTTCCGCCTCATGGGCTTCGGCCACCGCGTCTACAAGAACTTCGACCCACGCGCGAAGATCATCAAGCAGGCCTGCGACCGCGTGCTCGCGAAGCTCGGCATCAACGATCCGCTGCTCGATATCGCCAAGCGCCTCGAAGAGGCCGCGCTGAGCGACCCGTACTTCGTCGACCGCAAGCTCTACCCGAACGTCGACTTCTACAGCGGCATCATCTACCGCGCGCTGGGTTTCCCCACGAACATGTTCACGGTGCTCTTCGCGCTCGGCCGCCTGCCCGGCTGGATCGCGCACTGGCGCGAGATGAACGAGAGCTCCAGCACGAAGATCGGCCGTCCGCGCCAGATCTACACGGGCGACAACGAGCGCGACTACGTGCCGCTCGCCCAGAGGCCGTGAGGCCGGGCTCCGCCTCCGGAGCAGGCTGCGCCTCCGGAGTACGCCGCGCTTCAGCAGTACACCGCGCCGTCGTCGCCCTCGTGGCGGCGGCGGCGTTCGCCGTCGTGGCGACCGGCTGCGAGACGCAGCAGCACGTCTGCGCCGAGCAGCGGAACTACCGCGGTTGCCTGAGCGCCTGCGAGGCAGGCGACCGCGCGGCCTGCGTCGCCGGGCAGCGCATCGCGCACAAGGTCTGCGACGGCGACGCGAGCGACCCCTACTTCGACGGCAGCCTGTCGACGCGCTCGGTGCAGGGTGCCTGCAACGACGCCGTGCGCCTCCAGAAGCGCGTCGAGGCCCTGCCGAAGTGAGCGTGCCCGCGGGTGGCACGCCGCGCCGCACCGGCGCGGGCTGAGCCAGCCCCTGGCACGCCTGTCGTGCAGATCCTGTCGCAGGGCCAAGCAGTGCGAAGTGATTTCCATGGCTTGGCGCGTGTTCGCGGTTGTGAACGCTTCTTGCTACGCTGCCGCTCCATGCGCGCCGCCGCCCCCCTCGCCGCCCTCTCCCTGCTCTCGCTGATCGCCCTCGGCGTGGCCTGCGACGACCGCTCACCGCCGGTCGTCGAAGAGGAGCCCACGAACGACCTGCTCGAGCCGCCGCCCGAGGGGCAAGGCTTCCAGTTCGGCACGCCGGAGATCACCGTGCAGCCCGGCGACGAACAGCAGAACTGCTACTTCTTCCGCGTCCGCGACCTCCTGGAGCAGAACGGGCTCGACGCGAGCAAGCCCATGAACCTGCACCACGTGCAGCTCCAACAGTCGAAGGGCTCGCACCACATGAACATCTTCCGGGTACGCACGATCGTGCAAGACGACCCGGCGACCGAGCAATTCGAGGGCCTCGATCCGGCAAAGGGTCCCTTCGAGAACGTCAACGGCACCGGCCCCTGCTTCGTGAGCTCCAACTGGGCCGACTGGCCGCTCGTCGCGAACACGCAGCAAGACGGCACCATCGACTGGAAGTTCCCCGACGGCGTCGCCAACAAGCTCGATCCCGACGAGTGGCTGATGCTGCAGTCGCACTACGTGAACGCCAGCACGCAGAAGACGCCCGACGGCTTCGGCAAGGTGCTGGTGAACTTCTGGCACCTGCCCGACGAAGAGGTCGTGCACGAGATGGGCACGCTCTTCGCGACCAAGCAGTCGATCCGCGTCTGTCAGAGCAACCCCACGCCCGAGTTCGGCGGCAGCTGCCAGTTCAACAGCCCCGAGCCGGTCACGATCGTGGGCGCGAACGGCCACTTCCACAGCCGCGGCAAGCAGTTCGACATGTACGCCTGGGACGGCACGAGCGTCACCACGCCCTCCGACGAGGCGCGCTTCTACGAGTCCGACGTGTGGGACGAGCCGCTCATGGCGATCGGCGACTCGCTCGCGCAGGTCCCCGCGAACGGCGGTGTGTTCTACACCTGCGGGTTCCAGTGGACGCCGCCGCCTCAGGAGATCGGCTGCACCGATCTCAACGAGTACGACATGACGAAGTACGGCACCTCGCCCGAGAACACCGACTGTTGCTACACCTTCGGTCCGGTCGTCGACCGGAACGAGCACTGCAACATCTTCGTCTACTACTACCCGAAGTCCGACGACATCAACTGCTTCTGAGAGGTCTCTCGCTTGAGCTCGCTTCCTTCGGACGGGCGCGCGTCGCGCGCGCCGCGCGGCGCCGGCGCGAGGCGCGCCTTCGCGCTGGTGATGCCGCTCGCGCTCGTCGCGCTGCTCGCGGGAGGTGGCTGCCCCGAAGAGGAGTCGCCGCCGAACGACGACGACGACGGGCCGCCCGCGTGCACGCTCGCCTTCCTCGGTGACGAGAGCAAAGACCCTTCGATCGAGCTCATCTACTTCGGCGCCGACCAGATGGATCACCCCATCGTCGACGGCGGCGACATCGATCTCATCTTCCCTCCGCAGGGTGGGCGCGTGCTCTTCGTGGGCGTGCGCGCCACCGACGTCGACCCCTGCGGCGTGAAGCTCACGGGCGCGCTGCGCGACACCTCGACGGGCCAGGTCCGCCTCGATACGCGCACGGTCAACCTGCGCGCCGATGGCTCGGGCTACGGCGCCAGCACACCCGGCGACATCGCGAGCTACGCCAACGTGCCGATCTGCCCCAACCAGTGGACGGCGCTCGACGCCTACGGCTCGAGCTTCGAGCTCGAGGTCTCGCTCAGCGACGCCCGCGATCGCACCGTCACGAAGAAGCTGCAGGTGACGCCGCGCTGCGCCGAGCCAGCCAACGAAGCGGAGTGCCTCTGCATCTGCCAAGGCGGCTACGTGCTCGGCCAGCAGTGCACCGACCCGACAGGCTCGGGCGGTGGTGGCGCAGCTGGCGGCGCGGGCGGCGCGGGCGGTGGCACGTGAGCGCTCGACACGTCGAAGCCCGGCGAAGCTCGAGGCGCGCGACGTGGCTCGCGCTGCTGGGTGTGGCGCTCTCGAGCGCCGCGCTCGGCGGCTGCCCCGAGGAGGAGTCCGACGGCTCGGGTGGCGCTGGTGGAGGCTCGAGCGAGCCTGCGTGGCAGGTCGTGTTCGACGGCGGCGAGCTCGACCGCGCGCTGCTGAGCGTGTGGGGCAGCTCCTCGAAGGACGTCTGGGCCGTGGGCGGCCCGCTGGGCAACGCCGGCTTCGAGGCCCTCGTCCTGCGCTTCGACGGCTCGCGCTGGCGCTCGCCCAGCGTCGGCGGCGCCGACTCTTACTGGTGGGTGCACGGCAGCTCGGCGAGCGACGTGTGGCTCGTCGGTGAGCAGGGTCGCATCACGCACTACGACGGCACACGCTTCGAGGAGCACACGAGCGGCACCACCGCGACGCTCTGGGGCGCGATCGCCTTCGCGCCCGACGACGTCTGGGCCGTGGGTGGCATGCCCGGCGGTCCTGCGACCGGGCCCGACGACGTCGTGCTGCACTACGACGGCGCCGCCTGGAGCGCGGTCGAGCTGCCGGGTGAGCCGCTCGGGCGCGCGCTCTTCAAGGTCTGGGGCACGAGCTCCGACGAGCTCTTCGTCGTCGGCGAGTACGGCACCGTCTGGCAGAAGTCCGGCGACACCTGGACGCTCGCCTCGGATCCGCCCGTCGCGACGGGCAACCTCACGACGGTGGCGGGCTGCTCGGGCAGCGACGTCTGGGCGGTCGGCCAGCGCGACGTGCTGCACTACGACGGCGTGGCGTGGACGAAGCAGGCGCGCCCCACGCCGAACGACGTGAACGGCGTCGCTTGTCGCGATGGCCAGGTGTCGCTCGTCGGAGGCGGCGGCCTCAAGCAGCGACGCCTCGCCGACGGCAGCTGGTTCGACGACTTCTTCGACGATCCGCACGGCGATTTGCACGGCACGTGGATCGACGAGACGGGCGCGATCTGGGCGGTGGGCGGCGACTTCATCTCCTCGAAGGTGCCCGACAAGCCGCGTAACGGGATCGTCACGCGTTACGCCGCCGGCCGGATCGCTGCGACGATCTCGCCGTGACGATCGCAGCCCCGCGCTGCTCGGTGGGTGTGGGCTCGGGTGAGCGGCCGCACACAGCCCGAGGCCCGTGCTGCGAACCTCCGTTCACAGTGCCCTGACCGGGCTGTCTCGTCGGCCCCCCGCGAGCGCCCCGAATTCCCCGCGAATCGGTGGTCGTGCACCGAAGCCGGGCGGCGTGGCTCTGCGATCACTGCCGATCCTTCGCCCACTGGCCGGTGTCTTGCTTACGATGCGTTCACCTCGTCCCACCAAGGAGATGCCCGTCATGCGTAAGGCCACTTTGCTTCTCGCCGCTGCCACCGCCACCGCTTCGCTCTTCGGCGCCAGCCAAGCGCAGGCCTACAACCTCGACGCCTGTGGCGACATCTTCCTCGACGGCAGCGGCTCGGTGGAGTGCACCGTCGAAGCCAAGGGCGGCTGCACCGCCAAGTGCGAGCCCATCGCCTTCAACGCCTCGTGCTCGGCCGAGCTGCAGGTGGGCTGCAGCGGCACGTGCAACGCCACCGCCTCCGCGGAGTGTACGGGCAGCTGTCAGGGCTCCTGCGAGGCCGACTGCCAGGCCGACGCGAACTTCGACTGCGAGGCCTCCTGCGAGGTCGACTGCACCGGCAACTGCGACGCGCAGTGCAGCGGCGCCAACAACCAGGGCGAGTGTCGTGCCTCCTGCGAGGCGACCTGCTCGGCCGAGTGTCAGAGCGGCTGCTCCGGCAGCGCCTCGGCCGACTGCACCGCGCAGTGCCAGGGCTGCTGCGGTGGCAGCTGCACCGCCGAGGCGAACCTCGACTGCCAGATCGACTGCCAGGCCTCCGGCTACGCCGAGTGCAAGGCCGAGCTCCAGGGCGGCTGCGAGGCGCAGTGCGAGAAGCCCGAGGGCGCGATCTTCTGCAACGGCCAGTTCGTCGACACCGCCAACGTCGACGCCTGCATCGCCTCGCTGCAGGACCTCTTCAACATCGAGGTGACCTACAACTTCGAGGCGGAGTGCAGCGGCAACTCCTGCGAGGCCTCGGCCGAGGTCTCTGCTTCGGCCTGCTCGGCGAGCCCGGGCTCGACCTCGACGGCTGGCTTCGGCGGCGCGGCGCTCGCGCTCGTGGGCCTGGGCCTCTTCGCTTCGCGCCGTCGCAAGAGCGCCTGAGCCACAGGCCGCTTGGGCGTCTTCGGGCGCCCATGCGGGAAGCCTTCGCTCACCCCGAGGCGTTGGGAAGGAGACGCGCAGCTCGCGCGGATCTGGTACCAACGCCTCGATGCTTTGGGGTCGATCGATGAGGGTCTGCTCGACGCGCCCGGAGCGCCTCAGGCCGTGGCTCCTGCTGCTCGGCGTCGTCACCGCCTGCGCCGACGCGCCCCCGGTGGTACCGCCGAGTGCGGGCGTCTCGAGCTCGTCACCGAGCGCCGTCGCGCAGAGCCCCTCGGCGGAGCCCTCCGCCAGCGCGAGCGCTGCAGCGCCACCGGAGCTGCCCGAGCTCCCGCCGCCGCCCGCGCCCGATCCGCCGATCCGCCTCGCTTCGGGCGGCAAGGCCGCCGTGCGCGGCTCCGCGGGGATCGTCAGCTCGGTGGAGAGCCACGCGACGCGCGCGGGTGTGGAGGTGCTCGAGCGGGGTGGCAACGCGATCGACGCGGCCGTCGCCGTGGGCTTCGCGCTCGCGGTCACGCACCCGAGCGCGGGCAATCTCGGCGGCGGCGGCTTCATGATCGTGAAGCTCCGCGACGGCAGCTCGACGGCGATCGACTTCCGCGAGATCGCGCCGAAGACCGTGACCACCGAGAAGGTGCTCGCCGAGGTCGCCGCGGGCGGCATGGGCTGGGCCTCGACGGCGGTGCCAGGCACCGTGGCTGGGCTCGAGCTGGCGCGCTCGCGCTACGGCAAGAAGCCGCTCGCCGAGCTCGTGGCGCCGGCGATCCGCCTCGCAGAGAAGGGGCACCCGCTCTCGTCGCGCGCGGCTCAGGCCCTGGCGTGGCAGCACCAGGCGCTCGCGAAGGACCCGAGCGCGAAGGCGATCTTCAGCAAAGGCAAAGACCCGCTGCGCGAGGGAGATCGCCTCGTGCAGAAGGATCTCGCGAAGACGCTGCGCGCGATCGCCGAGCGAGGGCAGGCAGGCTTCTACGAGGGCGAGGTGGCCGAGGCGATCACACGCGCGATGAAGGCCGGCGGGGGCGACGTGACGAAGGAAGACCTCGCCGCGTACCAGGCGAAGCTGCGCGAGCCGCTGCGCTTCGGCTACCGAGGCTTCGACGTGGAGACGATGCCGCCTCCTTCGATGGGCGGCATCGCGGTCGCGCAGATCCTCACCAGCATGGAGCGGCTCGGCGCGCATCAGCACGCCGCGGGCGACGCCGAGTGGATCCACCTCTTCGTCGAGTCGGCGAAGCACGCCTACGCCGAGCGGCGCACCGTGGGCTCGGACCCGGACTTCTGGGGTGAGGGCCTCGGCCCGGAGAGGCTGCGTCGCATGATCGGCGGGCGTTACCTCGAGGCGCGCAAGCCGAGCATCGACGCCTCGCGTGCGAACCCATCGACGAGCTTCGCCGCGGGCGGCGCGCGCGACGCCGAGTCGCCCGAGACGACGCACTACTCGGTCGTCGACGCCGAGGGCAACGCGGTCTCGTGCACCGTGACGCTGAGCGCGAGCTTCGGCGCGAAGGTGATCGCGCCGGGCACGGGCGTGATCTTCTCCAACGCGCTCGGCGCCTTCTCGCCCGACGGACCGAACGCGGCCGCGCCTCACAAACGCATGGCGAGCTCGATGAGCCCCACGGTGCTCAGCCGAGGTGGCAAGCCGCTCGTGGTGATCGGCTCGCCCGGCGGCGACACGATCCCCAACACGGTGGCGCAGGCGATCGCGCACCTGGTCGACCACGGCATGACGGTCGATCGCGCCGTGCTCGCGGGCCGCGTACACCACCAGCTCCTGCCCGATCAGATCCGCATCGAGCGGAGCCGCGAGCCTTCGAAGAAGGCGCAGGACGCGCTGAAGGCGAAGGGGCATGCGATCGTGAACAAACCCATGCCGCTCGGCGACGTGAAGGCGATCGTGATCGACGAAGTCGACGGCACGGCCTACGGCTACGCGGATCCACGCGAGGGTGGGCTCGCGCTCGCGGCGAAGCCAGCGAAGCCCGCGAAGCGCTGAGGCCGATCGGCTCGGGCGCGCGCCGCGCTTCGCGCTTCGATGCGCAGCGGCAGCGCACTATGCTCGCCGCGCCATGATCCCCCGCTACACCCCCGCCGATTTCGCCGAGCTCTGGTCGCCCCGCGCACGGTACGCCGCTTGGCTCGAGGTCGAGCTCGCGGCCTGCGAGGCGATGGAGCGCGCGGCCGTGGTGCCCGCCGGCACGGCGCAGTCGATCCGCGCACGAGAGGTCGAGCTCGACCCTGCGCGCATCGACGAGATCGAGCGCACCACCAAACACGACGTCATCGCCTTCCTCACGCACGTCGAGGAGCTGGTCGGTGACCCTGCGCGCTGGCTGCACCTCGGCATGACCTCGAGCGACGTGCTCGACTCGAGCCTCGCCGTCTTGCTCGTGCGCGCGACCGACAAGCTGCTCGAGCGCTGCGATCGCTACGTCGAGGCGCTCGCGAAGCGCGCCGTCGAGCACCGGCGCACGCCGATGATCGGGCGCAGCCACGGCATCCACGCCGAGCCGCTCAGCTTCGGCGTCGTGCTCGCGGGCCACCTCGCCGAAGCGAAGCGTGGGCGCACGAGGCTGCGCGCGGCGCGCGAGGAGATCGCCGTCGGCAAGATCGCCGGCGCGGTCGGCACCTACGCGCACCTCTCACCGGCGATCGAGGCCGACGCGCTCGCCTCCCTGGGGCTCTCTCCCGAGACGGTGAGCACGCAGGTCGTGGCGCGCGACCGCCACGCGGCGCTCTTCTCCGCGATGGCGCTCGTCGCCGCGGGCATCGAACGCCTCGCGACCAACGTGCGCCACTGGCAGCGCAACGAGGTCGGCGAGGCCGAGGAGCGCTTCACCGCCGGGCAAAAGGGCTCGAGCGCGATGCCCCACAAGCGCAACCCGATCCTCAGCGAGAACCTCTGCGGGCTCGCTCGCATCGTGCGCGCGGCCGTCACACCCGCGCTCGAGGGCGTGGCGCTCTGGCACGAGCGCGACATCTCGCATTCGTCGGTGGAGCGCATGATCGCGCCCGACGCCACGGCCACGCTCGCCTTCATGCTCGACCGCGCGACTTCGCTCGTCGACGGGCTGGTCGTCTACCCCGAGGCGATGAAGGAGAACCTCGCGATGACCGGCGAGCTCTACTTCAGCGAGGCCGTGATGCTCGCGATGGTGAAGAAGGGCCGCCCGAGGCAGAAGGCCTACGAGCTCGTGCAGCGCAACGCGATGCGCGCCTTCCACGGCGACGGCCGCTTCCAGGAAAACCTCCAGGCCGACGACGAGGTGCGCGCGCTGCTCTCCGCCGAGGAGATCGCCGCGTGCTTCGATCTGGAGCACGCGCTCGCCCACGTCGACGCCATCGTCGACCGCGCGCTCGCCGCGCCCTGAGCGGCGCTCGCGCGAGCGCCGAGGCCCAAGCATCCGCTGCTTGCGTCCAGAGCGCCGAGGTCGGCTAGACTCCGGCGCATGAGCAACGAGCGCCGCAGCCACGTCCGCGTCCGCCCCGTTCCCGAGACGCCGATCAAGGTCGAGCTGCTCGGCGACATCCGCATCTCGGTCGAGGTCTTCGACGTGTCGGTGGGTGGGCTCGGCCTCCTGCGCGAGGGCCCGCTCGCCGACGCAAAGATCGGCTCCGACCTCGGCTTCCGCGTCACCGTGGAGGGCCAAGAGGCCATCGACGTGAGCTGCAACGTGCGCCACACCGGCTCGGCCAGGCACCCCGTCGTCGGCGTGGCTTTCGGTCAGCTCGAAGACGACGCGGCGAAGCGCATCCGCGCCTACGTGTCGGACCTGCTCGAGCGCGGCGCGGGCTGAGGGGGGGCGGCGCGCGGTCCCGGTGAAGGGAACGCGCGCCTGCGCTTCATTGAGGGCCCACCGGTAGGCAGGCCTCTTGGTAGAGCGGATGCGGCGGTCCGACGGGGCATTCGTCGACGCATACGCCGTACGAACTGCCACCGAGCCCGTACTGAGGCTTGCAGGCTGCCGTGCGACCGAGAAAGTCACCCATGTAGCAGTAGCGCTGCGCGCCGCAGCACTCGGCGCTGCCGTGGAAGCAGTCGCTCCTCCCCCCGCAGTTCTCCGACTCATCGAAGCAGCGCCCTTCGAAGTCGCCCGACGGATCGAGCCAGAGGCACTCGGCCGAGCAGCACGACTCTTTGTCAGTGAACGGAGCGCAGCGGCTCGGCTCCTTCGCTGGGATCGGCTCCTGGGCTGAGCTGCCGCCTTCGCCGCGTTCGACGACGTCGACGTAATGGCACGCGGCGCTCAGCGCGAGCACAAGGCACGCTGCGCCGAGCATGGAGCTCGGGCGAGCGGCCCTCGGTCGTGCTGCGCCGCATCCCATTACTGCGGACCTACCGGTAGGCAGAGCTCGCTGTAGAGCGGGTGCGGCGGACCAACAGGGCACTCGTCGATGCAAACGCCGTAGGACCGGCCGCCAAGTCCGTAGTTGGGCTTGCACGCGGCTGTGGCGCCCAACGTGTAGCCCATATGGCAATACCCTTGCTCACCACAGCACTCGGGGCTTCCCTCGAAGCAATGCGTATGGCCTGCACAGTCTTCTGTTTCATCGAAGCACCGCCCCGGGAAGTCGCCCGACGGCTCCAGCCAGAGGCACTCCGCTGAGCAGCAGGCCTCCTTGTCGGTATACGGCGCGCAGCGGCTCGGCTCCTTGGCCGGGATCGGTTCCTGGGCTGCGCTGCCGCCTTCGCCGCGTTCGACGACGTCGACCGAATGGCACGCGGCGCTCAGCACGAGCAGAAGGCACGCTGCGGCGAGCACTGAGCTCGGGCAACGCGCCTTTGGTTCGCCTGCGCCGCATGTCATCACTGCGGACCTACCGGTAGGCAGAGCTCCTTGTACCGCGGGTGCGGCAGACCGACGGGGCACTCGTCGATGCAAACGCCGTAGGATCGGCCACCAAGCCCGTAGTTGGGTTCGCAGGCGGCCGTCGAACCCAACATGTCGCCCATGTAGCAGTAGCGCTGATCCCCGCAGCACTCGGCGCTTCCCTCGAAGCAATCCGTGCGTACGCCACAGTCTTCTGTCTCATCGAAGCACCGCCCCTGAAAGTCGCCCGAGGGCTCGAGCCAAAGGCACTCGGCCGAGCAGCATGCCTCCTTGTCGGCATAAGGCGCGCAGCGGCTCGGTTCCTTAGCCGGGTTGCCGCCCTCGCCGCGTTCGACGACGTCGATCGAATGGCACGCGGCGCAGAGCCACGCGAGCGCGGCGATCCAACTGACCGAGCGCCTCACAGCAGCACCGCCGCGTAGCCGCCAGGGATGAAGTCGGTGCCTTCGCAGCTCTGCTGATCACGAGGCCACGTGAGCCAGACCTGGTAGGTGCCGCCTTCGCCGGCTTGCACGGTGTAGTCGAAGCCCTCGTTGTTGTCGTCGAGGCTCTGGGAGCCCCACACGTAGCCGAGCGCGGGGTTGTAGAGGAAGAGGTCGAAGTCGACCGACACCGCGACGGGCGCATCGCCTTCGTCGTCGAGAGCGCAGGCGTCCCACGACCAGGTGTAGCGCAGGCGGTCGCCCGGGCTGAGGCTGACCTCGAGAAGCTTGTCGGCCTTGAGATCGCTCGAGCTCGGATTGTTGCTGAAGTCTTGCAGCTCCGCCCCCGGCGCTCCGAGAGACTGCGTCTCGCCGGCTGGGTTCCAGCCGGGGGTGTAGAGTCGGCGGTCGTCCGGCGGGGCGGTGCCGCCGCTCAGGTCGATCGTGATCTCGCCGAAGTCGCCCGACGGAGAATCGCACGCGTCGTGCAGCTTGGGCGCAGTGATGAGGCCGCCACCGTCACGGTGGTCGACACGGGGTTTCGGCGTGGAGTAAGCCGGCCCGTGAGGGTTGCCGGCATAGGAGGCCGTGCGAAGCAGCGCCCGAAAGATGCGCTGGTTGAAGCGCTGCTCGCGGATGGGCTCGCAGTACTCGCGGAAGAGCGCGATGAGCGAGCTGACGGTGGGTGCGGAGAAGCTGGTTCCCCATTCACCCGCCCAGCCGCTTCCCACTTCCGCGAGGCACACACGTTCAAGCTGGGCGCCGTCCTGACCACCGATCGCCACGAGATCAGGTTCCTCTCGATCGTGGTTGTACGGAGCGTCGGGTCCGATGCCCGAGGTGAGCCCGGGGTTGGTGTAGCTCGAGAACCCCGACATCGCCCCTGTGCTGCTCGCGCTGCCGACGCAGATGCTGTTCAAGGTGTAGGGGCAGGCCTCGTGGCGCTCGTCGTCGCAGTTGCGGTTCCCTGCGGCTTTGACCACAGGCATCCCATAGATGCGCGCGTAGTAGTCCTGGGTCACGCCATCGACGCCCCGCCCGCCAGAGTGGAGGCAGGTGATGTTCTGGTGAACGCAGCCGAAGCTCTCGTTGACGACAGCCATGGTCGGGTCGTCGAAGGGGTCGGCGTAGTCGCCCACCGAGGCGAACCATTGGTAGGCCTTCACGATCGCGTCAGGGTTGCAGCCCACCGTGTCGACGGTCCCGCTCGGGAAGCTCATCGGAGAGCCGTCGTTGGCGTAGTAGAACTCCACGTCGCTCGCCCCGCAGCGCGTGCCGTCGACGCTGCCAGAGATGACGCTCGCTACCTGCGTTCCGTGAGTCGTGATGCACGAGCCCGAGGGAGACGCCGAGTAGTGGAAGCCGGAGGTGAAGTCGAATGCCTCGTGCGCACTGCCGAGCACACAGTCGCCGTCGTCGACCTCGACGATGCCGACGCGCTGCTTGGCCCCGTAGAAGCCGCTGGCGTTGAAGGTGTCGTCGATCTCGTGGACCTCGACCGGGTCGATGTGGCAGTTCGGCGGCGTGTTGCCGTCGCTCTTCGATGCGCCGCCGTTGCATCGCTGTTCGGCACCGAACACGGCCTGCTCGAGCACGATGCGGATGCCGTCGACCTCGCCCAGCCGGAGCAGCGCCTCGGCCGGGCCGCGCACGTGCACGGCAGGCATCGTGCGGCCTACGAAGCTCGGCTCGAGCCCGAGCGTGCGCAGTCGCTCTGCGAGCTCTCGTGCCCCTCGCTCGGTGGCGGCCTCGACCTCCGCGAGCGCGGCGCCTTGCACGGCGGTGTCGCGCGACGAGAGCGCAGGCTCGATGCGCGCCCAGTCGACCTCGGGCTGGAAGTACACCCCCACAGAGCGCGGCTCGCGCGTCGCGCTCGAGCCGGCCTCTGCCTGGAGCGACTCGTAGAGCGAGCGGCTCATCGGGCCGAAGCGCGCACGGTGACGCTCTCGCTCGAGCTGCTGGAGCTGATGCCACGCCACCACCGTGCCATCGCTCCTACGCGCGAACCTGCCAGCGGGCGACTTGGTGATCGTGACCTCCTCTTCGAGTGCACTCAGCCACTGCTTGCGCTCGTAGAGCAGGCCGTACCGACCCCCCCCAGCAGTATCCATGCCACGCGCGGCGGTTGGGCTGTGGTCTGCACAAGCTCCGAGCGTCAGCCCAGAGACCGCCGCTGCGCCCGCTGCGAGCAGGGCCACAGCAGACGAAGCTCGAGTGCGAGCTGGATTCAACACTTCGGCACGCCCTAGGCGCGCCGAGCCCCGTCGGACTTCATTCCCCATGCGAGGGACCGTAACCGACCGGGGCGGGTCGTCAAGATCGATGGAGATCAAATCTGAGGAGCAGCAAGCTCGGCGCGCCTGCAGCTCGCGCCCGCGCTCAGTCGGCGCCGCCTTCGTAGGCGCCGATGCTCGGCGGGCTGAGATAGCACTCGCCGTCGAGGTCGCCGAGCAGCTCGGCGAGCGCCGCGCCTGCGCCGATCGCGGGGCTCGCGCTCTGTAGGCGGTGATCACCCGTCGCAAGCGAGACGAACATCGGGTCGACGCCGACGAGGCCGCCGGATTCGGCCACGGGCAGGCTCGGCGCGGAGTTGCCCGGCTGGTCGTGCGCGTACCAGAGGTTGTTCTGGAAGCTGAAGCTCGCCGCGTCGGTGTTGCCTCCCACGTTCACGTGGGTGGAGATGCCGGAGCGATCGTAGTGGACGAGGTTGTTGACGAGGCGCCCATTCGACGCGGGCAGGAAGGTGTAGCCCCCGCCGCTCACCGTCTCCTGCAGGATGCGCACGATCCAGTTGTCGGGGTCGACGATCGTATTGTTGGCGGCGAGGCAGTCGACGCAGCCCACGAAGGCGAGCGGCACCACGCTGCCCTCGATGAGGTTGGCGATCACGTGGATGCGCCGCGCCTCGGCGTTGGGGGCGCTCGCCGACAGCGGCGGGCGGAAGAACTCGAAGCCGGTCGAGCCGCCGAGGTTGATGGCGCGCGCGCCGCCGTCGGTGATGTGGTTCGCCACGATCGTGAGGTCGCTGCTGCCGCCTTTGCATTGCACGGCGTTGCCCGAGGCGGAGAGGTCTTCGAAGCGGTTTCCGGCGATGACGCCGTCGTGGCAGCCGACGTGGTCGATGCCGCTGCCCGCCTGGCCGCCGCCGCAGCGCGCGAAGCGGCTCGAGAGCACCCAGAAGTCGTTCAGGCCGGAGAGCTTGAGGCAGTCCTGGTTGCCATTGGATCCGATGTCGTGGATGTCGAGGCCGCGGAAGACGACGTGGCGCGTGGCGTCCGGGTTCGCGTAGTCGGCGCCGTCGTCGCAGTTGATGCCATTGGCGGTCGCGCCGGTGATCTCGAGATCGTGCACCACGAGATAGCGCACGCGGCTCAGCCCCAGGCCGTTGGGGCCGCCCTGGATCACCGGGCGCCCCTCGCCCGCGGCGCCGCCGATCCAGATCGGCGCGGCCTCGGTGCCCGCGAGGTTCGACACGTAGCCGCCGCCCGCGTAGCTGCCCGCGTGCACGACGATCGCCGTGCCGGGCTGCGCTCCCTGGGCTGCGCGCTGGATCGTCGCGAAGGGCGCGCCGCTCGAGCCGTCGCCCGTCGTGTCGTTGCCCGTGGTCGCGACGTGGCGCTGGGTCGTCGGCAGCTTGCCAGCTTCGAAGCTCGGGTAGTCGAAGCAGCTCCCGCTCGGCCCACCGCCCGCGCCGCCGCCTCCTGCCGAGCTCGTGCTCGCGCCTTCGCCGCCCGTGCCCGCGCCGCCCTGCGAGCTGCCGGCGCCGCTGCCCGGGCCGGTCGAGCTGCTGCCCGCGCCGCTGCCGCCGCTTCCGCCCGTGTCGTCGCCGCAGGCCGAGACGACGAGGAGCCCCGCCGCGAGGCCGAGGCCGGAGAGTGCGAGACCGAGCGTAGAGAGAGCGCGCATGCCCGCGATGCTACAAGCAGCCCGCCCGGGCGCGACAGGGGCCCGGGGCCTGTGCTGCTCCTCGCGTCTCTTGGCCCAGGAGGCGAGAGGCTCAGCGACGAGCGAGTCGCTCGCGTGCGCCGCCGAGCAGCGATTCGCCCTCGGCGTCGGCGCGCTCCTCGACCCAGCGATACAGCAGCTTCTCCTCGCGCGCTGCGTGCGCCTGCAAGAGATCGAGGAAGGCCGCCGCCGCGTCGGCGCGCAGCACGTGCAGGTCGACCATGACGTCGAGCTCGTCGAGCTGCTTGCGGATCGCGTCGTGCTCGGCGCGTAGCGCGCTCGCCTCGCTGGGGTCGGTCTCGGCGAAGCGAGGCAGGGCGTGCTTCTCCTCGGCCTCGAGGTGCGCGCGCAGGCCTGTGTCGAGCTCGGTCCACAAGAGCGGGATGTCCTCGCGTGCGTCGGCCTCGAAGGCGTCGCGCAGCTCGCTGAACAGGCGCTCGAGCCTGAGGTGGTCGTGCGCGAGCAACATCGAGGGCGTGGTCGGCGTGTCCATCGCGGGCAAGCTAGCGCGACTCGCTCGTGCAGCCGAGCCACGTCGTAGTAGAGGTCGTCGGGTGAGCTACCTCGTGCACCGACACTGGAAGGGCCCGCTCTACCTGAGCCTGGGAACGGCCACGAGCGCCGACGAAGAGCGCGTCGACGTGCTCTACCGCTGCCTCTACGACACCCCCGAGCCGCGCACCTGGTCGCGCCCTCGAGCGAGCTTCGAGGAGCTGCTCCCGAGCGGAACGGCGCGCTTCACGCCGATCGCGCGTGTGCGCACCCTGCGCGCCGACGAAGAGAAGCACGTGCTCGCCTTCGGTCACGACGCCTGGGGCAGAGGGCGCCCCATCGACGATTTCGTCGCGAGCTACGCCACGAGCCCCGATCATGTGCGCGGCCAGAGGTACGTGCTCGAGTCGCTCGAGGGCGAGCTCTACGCGAACCTGAACGTCTTGCGGCTCGGCGACGGCGCCATCGGCATCGCGTCGGTCGCGACCGACCCGGCCCACCGACGCCGCGGTCACGCGCGTGTGCTCGTGCGCAGCGTGCTCGAGCTCTTGCGCGCCCAAGCCGGGGAGGGCCCGGCGCCGAGGTTCTTCCTCTACTCCGAGGTGGCGCCGGCGATCTACGAGGCCTGCGGCTTCCGCGTGCTCGGCCCCGAGCACCAGCGCTTCGCGCCTTCGCTCGCCATGGCGACCGGTGAAGCGCCGCTCAGCGAGGCCGAAGCGCGGCTGCTCAGGCGCTACTTCTGAGGCTGCTCAGGCGAGCCGCTCGATGGGGCGCGCGGCGAGCTGCACGAAGCGCGAGAGCAGCGCCGTCGATACGACGACGAGCCCAGCCGAGAGGCCCCACCAGAGGCCGGGCGCGCCGATCCCGAAGCCGAAAGCGAGCAGGATCGCGAGCGGGATGCCGACCGCGTAGTAGCCGACGAGGTTCGTGTATTGCGTGAATCGCGTGACGCCGAGGCCACGCAGCGCGGCTGCTCCCACGACCTGCACGCCGTCGAAGAGCTGGAAGAAGGCCGCGACGTGGATGAGCGGCACGGCGGCGGCGAGCACCTCGGGGCGATCGCTCAAGAGGCGCGCGAGCGGCAGCGCGGCGGTGATGAAGATGAGCGCCGTGGCGAGCATGAAGATCGCCGCCATGCCGAAACCCACGTAGCCGCCGAGGCGCGCGCCCTCGGCGTCGCCTCGGCCGACGGCCTGGCCGACGCGCACGCTCGTCGCGTTGGCGAGGCCCATGGTCACGATGAAGCTGAAGCTCGCGAGGTTGATGGCGACGTTGTGCCCTGCGCCGGCTTCGGGGCCGATGCGCGCCGCGAGCACACCGACGAGCGCGAAGGCGCCGACCTCGGCGAGCAAGGTGAGGCCGATCGGCGTGCCCACACGTAGGACGTCGCGTATGCCGAGGTTCGTATCGCCGCCGCCTTCGAGCGGCGGCAGGCTGCGCTGCGCGCGCGCGAGCACGACGAGCTGCGAGGTCGAGGCGATCGACGACGCGAGCGCGGCGCCGAGCACACCGAGCGCCGGCAGGCCGACGGCGGGCAGGCCGAAGCGCTCGAGCGTGGCGTCGCCGAAGATGAGCAGCGAATTGGCGACGACGTTGACGAGGTTCGCGACGATCGTGCTCGTGAGCACGGGTTTGGTGACGCCGCGCGCCTGCAGCATGCCGCGGTAGGTGATGAAGCCGAGGAAGGGCAGGGCGCCGACCGCGCGCCCGGTGACGTAGTCGCGCGCGGCGAGGCTCGTCGCAGCGTCGACGCCGAGCGGGCCGAGCAGCTCGAGCGCGAGCAGCGCGAACGCGGCCACGGGCAGCGTCGCGAGCACCGCGAGGCGGATCGCCGCGCGGAAGGCCGCGGTGGCGCGCGCGCCTTCGCCCGCGCCCACGGCCTGCGCCGCGAGCGGGTCCATGCCCTGGATGCAGCCCATGGCGACGACGCTCACCGTGAAGAAGAGCGCGTTGCCGACCGAGCAGCCCGCGAGCTCCACCGCGCCGAGGCGCCCGACCATCGCCGTGTCGACGAGGCCGAGCATCTGGCTGCCGGCGAAGCCGATGACCAGCGGCCAAGCGAGCTTCGTGGTGTCGCGGATCTCGGTGCGGAGCGGGGACATGGCGGGCGAAGCGAAGTGCGAAGGCGCCGCGGCGACTGGGCTGGGCGCAGGGTAGCCGCCACGTGTGCCACGGCTGCGGCGAGAAGCAAGGGCTTCGCGTGCCCGCCGCGGCTGGAGTTCGCCCGGTGAGAGGGGCCCTACCGCGCAGCGACCGGGGGCCAGTACTAGACTCCGGCCATGGCATCGTCGGACCTCGAAGCCCTGATCGGTGGCACGCTTCCAACGACGGACGACGCCGCTGTGCGCCTCGCCGCGGAGATCGTCGGGCGGCTCGGCGCCGAGTTCCGCTCGGCAGGATCATTCATCGAGCACCCGGGTTCAGGCGTGTCGTTCGCCATCGTGCCTGGGGGGGCCTCGGTGATGGGCGCGCTCGCTTCGGAGCAGGCCCACTTCGACGAAGCAGCGTTCCTCGACGATCCACGTCACCAGGACGCGGTCGACGCTGGGGAGCTGGGTGTCTTGCGTCGAACCACACTCGCGAGCGTTCCCGCACTCGCGACCCGGCTCTCGCCATTCCTACTCGCGCGCGCGCCGATGACTCGCGCGCAGGCGGAGGCTTCGGGGCTCTTGGAGCGGTCGAAGACGGATCCGCGCATCTTCGGGCAGGCGCTCGAGGAGCCCTACTACTTCTTGCCGGGAGAGCTCGAGGCCCTCGACGTTCCGAGCGGATTCCGCCTGCCGGATGAGCAAGAGTGGGAGCACGCGTGTCGTTTCGGTGGCTCGAATCCATTCCGTTGGGGTACCGAGCTGCCGTCCGAGCCCATCGATCCCCCGCACCCGCTCGGGCTGCGAGCACTCGGCTGGCATCGTGAACGCTGCGCCGGACGGTTTCGGCAGAGCTACCTGGCGAATGCCGGCGCGACGAGCGACGGCGTCGCGAGAGGCGGTGCTGCGGCGCTTCACCCTTGGCAGGTCGGCTGCGCCGAATGGACGCTCATGCTGCCCTCCAGGCGCGTGCGGCTATCGAACGATCCGATCGATGGTCAGTACGCCGTGCGTTGGGCGTTGGACATCCCAGGGCTACGGCAGGCCGCGGCCGAGCCCGCGCCACTGTCGGAGCGGATCGTCCCGACCTCAGCCGCGGCCAGCACCCGCGCGATCGTCGAGGCCCTCGGTTCCGGTGAGCCCGGAGCACGCGACGGCGCGCTCCAACAGGCGGCACAGCTCGGCGCCGGAGGGTTGTGGAGTGCCCAAGGGGTTCACGTGGTACCGGCGCTGATCGACGCGCTGTCGGCCGCCGACGATTCCGAGGTACCGCGCGTCGCAGGCGCTCTCGCCATCCTCGCGGCAGGTGATCCGGCCGCCTTCTCGGCCACCGGCTTCGATCCCGCGCGACCGGGGTGGATGGCGGCCTGTGCGACCAACGCCTCGCGCGCCGTGAGGTGCGCGCTCGACGAGCAGGCGCCACGACTCGCGAGGCTCCTCGAGCAGGGCTCAGCTCGCGCGCGCATCCACGTCGCCTACCCGCTGCCGCTCGTGGCGCCTCGGTCGGAGATCCTGGCCGAGGCCTTGGCAGCGGCGCTTCGACGCGAGGACGACGAACTCGCGCTGCTCAGCGAGGCGATCGCCTATGGTCTGGTGGCGGGGCGGCTCCGATGGAGCGCAACCCCGGACTTCGCGCTCCCCGACGGACCACTGCCGCGCGCGGCCCGCGCGCTGATGCGCGTGCCCATGGCACACCCACCCTCGGAGGACGAGCGTGCCGCCCTCGTCGAGCTCGTTCGTCTGCGACCGGCGGATGCTGACGACGTCCCTTGGCGGGGCGGGCGGCTCGACATGCTGGCCGCGTTTCACCTCGACGCACACGACCCGAGCCCGCTCGCCGCCGCTCGGTTCCTCGCGAGCTTGGCGCGCGCCGCAGGCGCGGAGCACGCGCTCGTGCAGAGCTACGTCTCGGGAGCGCTGGCGCTCGGGTTCAGGGGGCGCCGAGTCGACGGCGCTGGCGAGCTCAGCGACGCCGAACGTGCCGTGCTGGACGCGCTCTCCCACTTCGACATCGAGAGCCCGCGAATCCACGGGAGCTTCGAGGCCTTGGGCGTGCCGGCGAAGGCAGAAGCTCGTCGCCGCTGGCTCGCATCATGACCTCTTCTTCGCTGCGCTCGGGGGCTTGCCGGCGGAGCTGACGCGCGCCTTCGCCGCTTCCATGGCCTCCTTCGGCGCGCCGAGCAGGGCATACTCGGCGTCGGCGCGCAGCTCTCGGTCCTTGCTCTTCGAGTGGGAGAGCGCGAGCTCGAGCCAGCGCTCATCCGCGTCGCGAAACCCGACGCGCTCGAACTCGAAGCGGCGGTCGGCGTCGCGTCCGACCACGTGAAGCAGATCACGTAGTCGAGTGACGTCCCCAGCGCCGGACGACTCGCTCGCTCCGATCCGGTCGAACGCGGTCGCGACGTCGCGCAGCATCACCGCGCGCAACGCTCGCCTGCGCACGTTGACATCCCCGTCGACCAAGCCGTCGCGAAGCAGCTGCTCGTGATCGGTGCGTCCCCAACGCTCGATCGTACGGCAAGCGGCAAGCCTGAGCTCTGGCAATGGGTGGCGCAAGAACACCGACCCGACCCTGGCCGCCACGCCGGTGTCGCGGTGATGTGAGAGCGCGTAGAGCAGGGACTGCGCGAAGAACGATGCTCCCGGTGCCACGGGCGCCAGCTCCGCGGCACCGGCCGCTGGCGCGCTGCCATTCGACCACTCGGCGTCCGTGGAGTCGTCGGAGGATGCTCGCGCGAGCAGGTCGTCGTCGTCGAAGAGTCGGTCCAGCCACGGGAGCGCCCAGGGCTCCGCGAGCAGCGCCTGGACCGGTGGATCTGGGCGGTCGACCAGATCGCGCATGCGCTCGAGCGAGGGTTCGGCGCGACAGCTGGACAGGAGGACTTCGAGGTCTTGGGGGGAGGTAGGGGTGCGAATGTGGGCTCAGCTCCGGGCGGACTCATGGCTACCCCGCCATTCGGCAAGAGCCGCGCGAAGCGCTTTCAACAGGTGCTCATCTCGCGAGCCGGTCGCCTCCCCCTGCGAGAAGCTTGCCACATGCTGGGTGGTGCCTGCCTTCAGGAGCTGCCCGTCATCGCCGCAGAAGAGGTGCAAGTCGTACAGATGACGCCCTGACTCGTCGCAGACCGTGAACAGCTGAATCAGCTCCTCACCACCCTCCCCCTCTCCTTCGGCTTGCTCGAGCAGAGGCCCGAGCTGCTCTCGCAAGAGTTCGCCCATCTCGTCGAACCGGGGCGTCGGTCGCGAGTGAAAAACGAGTCTCATCGCCGGAGAATGCCATATCCTCTCGACCGATGGCAACCGAACTGCCGCGCCTCTCCGTGACGGGAGACAAGCCGGCCTTCACCGTTGGCAAGAAACCCGATCCGAAAGCCAAAGGGGGTCTTCTCGAGATAGCGATCGAGCCGAGCGCTCGAGACACCGAAGAGCTTCGCGCGTTTCTGGCAGAGCATGGGCCTCGCACGATCGTGCGAATCGGCGCCAAGGTACCGCTATCAGTGCTGGAGCATGTCGCCGGTGCGCCGGTCGTGATGCTCCAGGGCGGGAGAAAGGCGTTCGATGGGCTGGGCGCAATGCCGAGCTCGGTGCGGCGGCTATCGATCGGTAGGCACGCCAAGGCGTTCTCGTTGCGGGAGCTTCCCTTGGACCACATCGAGCAGCTCGAGCTCGACGTCCCGTCGGTGGACGACTTCGGACCCATGCCGAAGCTTCGCACGCTCGGCTGGACCCACCTGGATGACTCCGGCGCCGCCTTCGTGTCCGCTCAGCCGGCCCTCCATGAGCTGGGGTTGCGTGCATCGACCATCACCCATCTGCCCACGTCGAGCTCGTTGGAGCGGCTCGTCTTGCTCCAGCCTACCAAGCTCGTGTCTCTGGTCGGGCTCGAAGGTCTACCCTCCTTGAGGTTCCTGCGCATCGATGCCCCCAAGGGCATGGCTCGCCTCGGTGCCCTCGACGCTGCGGGCTCTCTGGAGACGCTGCTGCTCGTCTCCGGGCACCGTATTCCAGATCTGTCGGACATCGCCTCTGCGCCGAAGCTCACCATGCTCGGGCTGATCGAGACCAAGCTCGACGAGACGCCATTTCTCGGTCTCAAGGGCAAGCTGACCGGCGGAAGCTTCTTGCTCAAGACGCCTGCAGCAGGCAAGCGGCTGTTCGCACATCTCGAGATCCCCTACAGGAAGGCCGAGCTCATCGAGAACCGCTTTTTCGACGACCCCTGACTACTTGTTGTCCCAGTAGGCCCTGAATACCCCAGGCGGTCGACTGACCCCCCAGGTGTCACGGCCGCTGCGCGCAGGCGCGGAACCCGAGCCAGGCTGGGACCACTCTTCTTCCAAGGCAAATCGACCGTAGCCCCGGTCGCGTAGGTCTCGTGCCGAGGCGCCACGATAGTTGCCCGGCGGAACCCCCTGGGGAGTGTAGGTAATGCTGTTGTTGTTGGGCGGTACGCCCCAACTGTAGGTGATGACCGACCCTGTTTCGTGAGCCGTTCGCATCATCGCGCCGTGGCAGTTGGGACACGGCGGGAGCGAACCGCCCAAACGGTATCTGCCACCGGTCTCTCCGCTCCTCAGGAGGTCGTGGCAGAACGTCTGTTCGCTGTGGCCGAGGTGACCGGAGGAATGCGACAGCACGCGCGGACAACTGCTTGCGCCCAGGCGCGAATCGTATTCGACGGGGCGGGTTCCGACGCCGCTGGCCGAGTGTCGCGCTCCTGCAGGGTCGAAGCCCGTGACGCGCAAGAAGTGGGTGGACGCCCACCCCATGGGGTCGATCCACGCCACCGGGTTCGGGCCGTAGGCGTAGAGCTCCAGGCCACCATAGAGCCCCATCGGGTCGGGCGAAACGTAGCGCCCAACCTCTGGATCGTAATAGCGATAGCGATTGTAGTGGAGGCCGGTTTCTGCGTCGAACCACTGCCCTGAGAAGCGGATCGGCGTGTCGACTGAACCACGCGTCCTCTGGAGTGCCCCGAACAGCGAGCGGTCGTACTCCGCGACCAGGCGTCCGCTGCCATCCACCAACTCGAGCGGAGCCCCATTCACGTCGGCGACGTGAAAAGCCCAGTCATCGCCGTTTCGCTGTGCGATGGGTTCGAGGAAGCGCTCGTCTTCGAACACGAAGGTGTGGCGAATGGACGGACTCTCGCTCGATGCGTCCACTTCGTGCACGACGGCGGTGAGATCCCACACGTAGTGTTGGCGCTCGATGACCCGCTGCTCGTTGATCACGCACTTCTCGAGCCTCCGGGCGAACGCGTCGTATGCAAACTCGGTCCGGCAGCCGTCTGGAGTGGTCACCGCGGCGAGGTTTCCCCAGCCGTTCCACTCGTAGTGTGTGACTTCGACACGGCGGCCGTCATGGAGGACACGGCAGCGCTCGACCATGCGGCCATGGTCGTCGTACCGGTATCGGACGTCGCCTCGTGCGATCAGTCTTCCGCCCTGCTCGTAGGTCCGTGCAGGACCCGGGCTCGCCTCCGCATAGCGCCCAGTGGCGTCCGGAGGGAAGGTGTCGAGCAGCGTGCCGCGCGACCGCACGCTCGTCACGTGCCGGCGGCTGTCGTATTCGTATTCGACGCTCGAGTCGTCCGGGCGCCAGACGCTCTTGATTTCGTCGATGGGGGTATAATCGAAGGCGTAGCGGCGCGAGGCGCTCGAGGCGTTCCCACGGTCGTCACGGTCCCATCCGGCCTCCAGAATCTCGCGCGATTGGAGGCGCTTCGAACGATCGAACTCAGAGATCAAGCTTCCACCGGCCGACAGCCGCCGTTCCACGGGGGCGCCGCGGCCGTCACGATGGATCGATACTACGGTTCGCTCTCGGTCGTCGACACGGACGGTCTGCCCCAACGCGTTTCGCTCGAATCTGAGCTCGTGCCCGAGCGACGTTCCCAGAGTCGCAACCTCGCCGGTGCGTGCACGTCGTTTCGTCACTTCGTAGCGAGCGGTCCCGATGAGCAACTCCTCACTCAGGATCTGGCCAGTGGCGTCGCGCGTCCAGACGAACCCTGTGCGCCCAGACCTTGCGGCGACGAGCTCGCCTCTTGCGTCGTACTCGAACGACCGCTGTTCGCCGTTGTGGCCCTCTTCCGCGACGATTCGTCCGAGTGGATCGCGCGTGATCTTCCTACGCAGCCGCCCCTCGATCACCTCGATGATGTGACCGACCTTGTCGCGTTTGAACCGTGTGGTACGGCCGCAGAAGTCCCGCTCTTCCGCGATCCATCCATTCCGGTCCCTGACGAGCTCGTAGCGCTCTCCGCGCTCGTTCGTCACGCGGATCGGAGCTCCTTCGCGATCGAATGCGACGCGCACCTCGGATCCATCGGGGTAGCAAGTGAGCCAGGGCCAGTTGAGCCCTCCGTAGCTCACGGTCGTCACGGTTCCGTCGGGGCGCTGGTGGGTCGACTTGTTACCCATGGCGTCGTAGCTGAATCTGGTGACCCCACCGTTTGCGTCGGTGATCGAGACCACCCGGCCGGACGGCGTGTACTCGTATCGGCGGCCGCCTCCCGCTGGGTCCACTTCGCTGGTACAGCGGCCCCACCAGTCGAAGGTGAAGTGGATGGTAGAGCCGAGCGGTGTCGTGAGCCGCACTGCGTTTCCGTGCGGGTCATAGTCGTACCGAGTGCACCCTCCACGGTCGTCATGGACGGCGACCGGCAGACCTCGATCGTCCGACTCGATGCGAGTCAGGGCCCCGTTCTGGTCTGTGACGCTCGAGACCTCCCCCGCGTCATCGCGCGTCATGACCACCTGGCCGCCCGCGGCGTCGACGATCGTCACGATCCGCCCGGCGTTGTCTCGCTTCAGCTCGATCGCATTGCCGAGCGCGTCGATCTCGCGCGTGCGCTCTCCGAAGTCGTCGTACTCGAAGCTCGTCGTCGCCTGGTTGGCGTCAGTCTGCGACAGCACGTGACCGGTGGGGCTCGTCTCACGCGAGACGACGCCCCCGCGAGCATCGACGGCTTTGCCGACCTTGCCGTCTGGTGAGGGCTCGAAGCGCTGGATGCCGCGTGAATTCGTGACGGAGCTCGATCCGTCGTGCTGGAAGTCCATGACCACGTGGTAGATGCCGCGCGCCTTCGTCGTGCCATCAGCGAGGTACTTCGGGGCGTCGTCCGCGAGCGCCGGCTCGACGCCGCCACCACGATCGCACCACGACTCGACACAGCGGTCGGAGGAGTCGTAGCGGAAATGAGCGAGCAAGCCGTTCGGATACTGGATCGTCGTGAGCTTGTGGCCTTCGTATGCGTAGCGCGTCGAGTGACCGTCCGCGTCGACGAAGTGGACGAGGTCGCCAGCGTCGTCGTAGGTGTACTGCGCGAAGGTGATGCTGGTGCCATCCGGAGCCGGGACATGGATTCGCGTCGTCCTACCGGCTGCGTCACTGGCGAAGTGAATGTCCCGACCTGCGCTGTCGCGGATCTGGGCGAGCACGCCCGGGGCTCTGTACTCGAACTCGATCGCGCCTCGCCTTCTGTAGGTGATCCCGACGAGGTCGAAGGAGGATGACTCGCGGCTCTGGCGCCGGAACCAGTGCATGAACTCGTTGCCGGGGCGAACACAGTAGCCGCCGTCTACACGTCGCACCGCCCAACCACCCGAAACCGACTCCTCACCGTCGAGCTCGATTCGCGGCAACACGACGCGCTGGCCGTTCCCGGTGTGCATCACGAGGTGGTCCCGGTGCTCCTCGAGCCGACAGCTGATCGTCAGCATCCAGCCGTGCCCCAAACCGAAGTCGAGCTTTCGAAGGGCCGAAGAGTAGGAACGCTTGAGGTCGAGACAGAACGGACCCGGGAGGAACAGATCGCGATGTGGGACGGTGAAGGCGTTGCCCGTCGAGACGTCGACTGGGTCGCCCGCTGCCGTGCCGACCGAGCAACTGCTGCAGCTCGAAGTGGTGCCGCTGCCGCACGAGCCAGCGCCACTGCCGTCTCCGCTGGCGCCTTCGCCGGTGCCACCGCCGTTGCCGTTGCCGTTGCCATCTCCGCTGCCCGCGCCGCCGCCGGAGCCGCCTCCGCCACCGCCTCCGCCGCCCATGACGGCGATGCTGGGGCACATTCCGGGGATCGGAGGGATGTTCGGTACCGGCGCAGTTCTCGCCATCGCTGTCTCCTGACGGCGAAGAGGCTACCGCCGACCGGACCGTGTGCGAAACCCCCGCCGGCTGTACAAGGCGCGATTCTGCTCTACGGCGCAGCAGCGACCGCGAGGTGCCGCGGCACGGCACCCTCGCCACGGCTCACTCCGCCCAGGCTTCGCGTGGCGCGGTGGCGGCGACGAATGGCAAGAACGCCGCGTAATAGAGCACGTTGGGCACGATGCGCAGGAGGAAGCCGCCGTCGCCTCCGGTCGCGAGGATGACGACGTCGGCCGTGGCCCAGAGCGCGTATTGCACGGCCACGAAGCTCGTCACGCCGAGGAGCCAGAGGCGAATGGGCTCGCTCGCATGGGCGAGGCGCCTCGGCAGCACGCCGAAGCGCAATGCGAGGGCGAGCACGAGGAACATCGCCTCGTAGAGCAGGAAGGTGCGGCGCGGGTCGGTGAAGTGCTCCGGCAAGGCCACCGTGTGCACGAGGGTCGACGCGATGGGCACGCCCAGCGCGAATGCGAGCGCGACCAGCCAGGTGCGCGCGGGGCCGAGGCCCGCGAGCGCAGCCTTCGAGGGCTCGCCTTCGATGCTCGCGTAGCGCTCGACCAGCAGGAAGTATCGATGATCGCCGAGGATCACGAAGGCGATCGCCACCGGCGTGGCGAGCCCGGCGGCGGCGACGAGCGGCGAAGCGAGCGTGCCCGACTGCCAGGCGTCGGCGAGGATCTCGAGCGTGAAGAGCAGGAGGAACGACCGCAGGAACGGCCGCGCTCGCAGGAGCCACACGAAGAAGCCGGCACCCACCAGCCAGAAGAGGCCCGGGTTGTGCCAGCCGCTCGCGTAGAGGCGCTCGAACATCAGCCCCAGCTGGGCGGGGGCTCGCTCGCGCCGGGCAGAACCCTCGGCGCCTTCTCGGGCGTCATGTCGACCATCATCGTCGGGGCGACGTGCAGCGCGAGGATCTCGGGCTTCGGCGGCGCCGTCGTGCGCGCCATGCGCAGGGCCTCGTCCATCGTGCGCGCCGTCTCCCAGCCCATGAGCTGCGGGATGTATTCGTTGTCGGCGCCGACGATGATCACGCGGCCGGTGTGCTGCCTGCCAGCCTCGCCCCAGTACCACATGAAGAAGGCGTGGGCCGGGTGGTAGGCGTGGCCCGAGCGGTACATCTCGACGTAGGCCGGGTTCGACGCGAACTTCTTCTCGAAGCGTTTGTGCAGCTCGAGGCCGTCGCGCGTCTCCGGGAGGATGCGGTGCACGAACTCGATGTAGGGCGCGTGCTGCTCGTTGTCGAACTTGTCGGTGCAAGGGTGCAGGGCGATCATCGTGCCGCCCTTCTTCAACATCGGCGCGTTCTTGTAGAGGTTGAAGAGGTAGCCGTTGATCATCACTTGGACGAGCAACGGGTTCAGGAAGGCGTGCACGTTGTAGGGGCTGATGAAGGGCACGCCCGTGACGAGGATGTCGGCCTGCCCGGTGACCGGCACGAGGTATTGGTCGTAGCAGCGCTTGAGCGTGTGCGCGTGCGCGGCCTCCGTCTCGCCGGCGAACACACCCGTCACGCCATAGGGCGAGGGCACGCGGTCGAAGACGAATTGGCGTAGCTCCTGGGGCGTCTTCTCCAGGGTGAGCTTGAGCGCGCGGCTCGCGGCTCGTTCGGCGGGGGTGTAGTCGTCTTCGTTCTTCGCGAGGAACTCGAGCGGGCGATCGAACATGCGGTTGTTGATCGTCGTCTCGATGGTGAAGACGCGCTTCTTCGAGTTGAGCAGGCGGCCCTGGCGCACGACGCGCGTATTGAGCTCGCTCTTCTCCGGGTCCATGTAGGAGTGGCAGTTGCGCATCGTGCGCGGGTTGTGGTGCGCGGCGAGGCTCCTGTACCCGGCGAGGCCCGTGGTCACCGACTTGTGCCCGCCATCCATAGGCACGTAGTTGAGGTTCACGTAGATGATGAGGTCGCTCTCCGCCGCGCGGCGGTTGATCTCGACGACCTCGCCTTCGTCGGTCGTGCCGAGCTCGGTGAGGCCGTCGGGCGCCTCGGCGTCGTGGTTGTAGAGCTTGTCGGGCCAGTACTTGTCGAAGATGCGGTCGCCCACCATGTGACGCACCTCCCAGTCGCGCATGCGCCGGTGGAAGGCCGTGGCGATGATGAGCTCGACGTCGTCGACGGCGTGGTCGGCGAGCAGATCGAGCACGATCGTGAGCACGCGCTCGCGCACGTCGGGCCGCTTCATCGGCGGCAGCGGCAGCGAGATGTCGTCGATCGCGATCGTCACCTTCATGCCCGGCTTGAGCAGCGCGTAGAGCGGCTCCGAGTTGTAGGGGTGGTTGATCGCGTAGCGGATGGCCGCGTCGACGTCCTTCAGCGGGTCGAGCGGAGGCTTCGGGTAGACGACGCGCGTGCCGGTGGGCAGGTCGACGTCGACGAGCTGGTCGCCGTAGAAGAGGGTGCGCGGCGCGCTTCGGCTGTCGATCGTGACGACGCAGGGGTGGCTCATGTGGCGTTTGCTTCGTTCTGGGATCAGGCCGCGCGGCGCAGATCGAGGATGGGCCAGTGGTAGGTGCTCGCGAGCAGGCGCAGCTTGCGGTCGGGGTTCACGGCGGCGGGGTAGCCGACGATGCTCAGCATCGGCACGTCGGAGTAGCTGTCGCTGTAGGCGAAGCACTCGTCGAGATCGTGGCCCTTCTGGTGCGCGTGATCGCGGATGAGGCGAGCCTTCTCCGGCCCGGCGACGACGGGCCGCATGAGCTTGCCCGTGGCGTAGCGGTCCTTCATCTCGAGCTTGTTCGCGATGACGCTCGTCGCGCCGAGGTGGTCGGCGAGGATCTGCATCAGGAAGTCGAGCGCGCCGCTCACGAGCACGACGTCGTGCCCCTCGTCGCGGCAGCTGCGGATGAGATCACGCGCGCCGGGGAAGAGGTTCGGTTTGAGCACCGTCTCGAAGGCCTCCTCCGCGAGCGTGTAGAGGCGGTCTTCGCTCATGCCGCCGAAGGACGAGAAGAGCATCTCGTTGAAGAGGCGGCGGTCTTGCAGCTCGGCCAGCGCCATCCACGGCGCGCGCGCCACGGCCTTGCCGAGCCTCGCGAGCGAGTGCAGCGGCGTGGGCTGGCGCAGCATGTAGAACAACGTCGGGTGGACGAGGTTCGTCGCGACCAGGGTTCCGTCGACGTCGAAGTAGCTCGCAGGCATGGCTCGGGGCGCTTTTTTCCCCGTTGTGACCTACCGTCAAGCGCTCGTTCACTTCGCGCGCTCGGCGCGCTCGCTCAGGGCTTCGGAGTGGCCTTCGTCGCACCGCGTTGGACGATGACGAACTGCACGCGGCGGTTCCTCTGGCGGCCCTCGTCGGTGGTGTTGGGCGCGACGGGGTGGTTCGCGCCGTAGCCGCGCGCGACCAGGCGTTTCTTGTCGATCCCCTTTCGGACCAGCCACTTGGCGACGGCGTCGGCGCGCGCCTTGCTGAGCTTCTGGTTGAAGTCGGCGGTGCCGACGTCGTCGGCGTGGCCCTGCACCTCGATGACCTCGATCTCGGGGTGCTGGAGGATCACGTCGCGCACCTCGGTGAGCAGGTCGTCGCTGAGCGGGTCGATCGTCTGGTCGACGGAGGACTCGCCGAACTTGAAGCGGATCTGCTTGAGGATGACGATCTCGCCCGTGGTGACGCGCACCTCGCGCGGGCAGCCGTGTTTGGTGTGGTCGAAGGCGTTCGGCTCGCCGCGCTCGTTCGGGCAGGCGTCTTCGAGGTCGGCGATGCCGTCGCCGTCGCCGTCGGCGACCGGGCAGCCGTGCTTCGACGGGTCTTCGTTCTTCGAGCCCTTCTGCGTCGGGCAGGCGTCGACCTTGTCGGCGATGCCGTCGAGATCGCGGTCGAGATCGCCCGGGCAGCCGTGGCGCTCGGGCTCGACGCTCGCGACACCCTTCTGGTTCGGGCAGGCGTCGTCGGCGTCGGGGATGCCGTCGCGGTCGTAGTCCGCTGGGCAGCCGTTGCGCGTGGGATCGTCGTTGGCGCGGCCCTTGAGGCTGGGGCAGGCGTCGACCGCGTCGGACACACCGTCGCCGTCGCGATCCGGCGGAGGGCAGCCGTTCTTCGCCGGATCGGGGTGCTCGAGGCCCTTGTCGTTCGGGCAGGCGTCGGCTTTGCCTTGGATGCCGTCGCGATCCGGATCGGGATCGACGGGCTCGCGGCGCGTGCGAGGGGCCCAGGCGAGCGAGGCGATGAGGCGGTACGAGGGGGTGCCGAGGCCGGACGCGATGCCTGGACCGGCGGCGAGGCCACCCTCGAGGCCCTCGAGCGGGCGCAGCTTCGCGCCGAACAGCAGCTCGAGCGAGGTGCGCGAGGCGGGCTCGATCTGCAGGCCTTCGACGCTGAGCGGCGAGGTCGAGGAGAGCTGCGCTGCGCCGTGGAGCTCGGGGCCGATCTGCACGAGCTCGTCGAGCAGCGTGATGCCCGCGGCGCCGCCGAAGCTCAGCGAAGCCGGCGCGCCCGAGCCGCGCACCCAGAGCCCACCGTTGGCGGCCCACACGAAGCCGACGTCCTCGCCCTCGGCGACGCGCCCGCTCAGCAAGACCTGCGGCAACAAGACGCGCGCCGCGCCGTCGCCGAGGAAGCTGTCGCTGCCCGCGGTGGGCACGTGGATCTGAGCGCCGAGGCCGGCCTGGAAGCCCGAGGCGTTCGCGCCGTAGAGGCGCGCGCGCAGCCCGAGGCGCAGATCACCGAGCCCGCCGACGTCGGGTGAAGCCAGCTGGATGCCGTTCACCGTGGGAGAGTCGCCGCCTTGCGAGAGCGCGAGCGGCATCGTGACGCTGAGCAGCAGCCGATCGAAGAGCGTGAACGAGCCTCCGACGTGCAGGAGCGTCTGGTGGCTCACGATCGACTCGCCGTTGCCGAGCACGAGCGGGGCCTCGGCGTGGCTCAGCAAGACGAGCGCGCGCGGCTCGAGGTGACCCTCCGTGTGCGCCGCGTGCACGCTGAAGAAGTCGTCGCCTGCGGGGGCTGGATCGAGCTGATCGAGCGCGAAGCTGCCGAGGCTCTCCTGCGCGAGCGCGCCGCCCGAGAGGGTGAGGGTGCCAGCGAGCGCGGCGATGGCCGCCGCGCTCCTCCTACGATTCGAGGTGCTCATCGTCGGGTCGTTCTCGGGTCCCAGGCTTCAGCTAGCCGCGCTCCACCGTGGAAGCCCTGCGCCGGCGCCTCGCGCGCGCCGCGAGCAAGAGCGCCGCGAGCCCGCCGAGCGCCAGCGCGCCGCCGTCGTCGCTGCGGCCACCGCTCGCGCGGCAGTCGCAGCCGCCACCCTCGATCGGCACGGTGTTGCCGCCGCCCTCGCCGGTCGAGCCGCAGGCGGGATCGGGATCGAGCGGGCAGGCGTCGTCGACGTCGAGCACGCCGTCGCCGTCGTCGTCGTCGTCGCAGACGTCGCCCTGGCCGTCGCCGTCGGTGTCGAGCTGGTCGGCGTTGGCGATGGTGCCGCAGTTGTCGGTCGCGTTCGGCACGCCGTCGCCGTCGACGTCGTCGTCACAAGCGTCGCCTCGGCCGTCCTCGTCGAGGTCGAGCTGATCGGCGTTGGCCACGTCGGGGCAGTTGTCGACGACGTCGAGCACGCCGTCGCCGTCGGCGTCGGCGTCGTTCTTGTCGTCGCAGGCGTCGCCGATGCTGTCCTCGTCGATGTCGTCCTGGTCTTCGTTGGCGACCAGCGGGCAGTTGTCGTTCTCGTTGAGCACGCCGTCGCCGTCGATGTCGTCGTCGCAGACGTCACCGATGCCATCCTCGTCGAGGTCGAGCTGCTCGGCGTTCGCCGCGAACTCGCAGTTGTCGCTGCCGTTGGGCACGCCGTCGTTGTCGTTGTCGCCGTCGCAGGCGTCGCCGATGCCGTCGAGGTCGTTGTCCTCCTGCAGCGGGTTCGCGACCGACACGCAGTTGTCGTCGTCGTCGAGGATGCCGTCGCCGTCCTGGTCGCCGTCGCAGGCGTCGCCCTGGCCGTCGTTGTCCTCGTCGGCCTGGTCGGGGTTCACGACGATGCGGCAGTTGTCGCCGCCCGTCACCGGCGTGCACACGCCGTCGCTGAGCGGGCCGTCGCAGACGCCGTCGCCGTCGGAGTCGAAGTCGCGGTAGTCGGGTGTGCCGTCGGCGTCGGTGTCGACGGGCGGCGTGTTCGGATCGTCGTCGCCGCACTCGATGAGGTCGCTCACGCCGTCGTTGTCGCTGTCGCCGTCGATGGCGTCGATGACGCCGTCGTTGTCGGTGTCCCAGGGCTGGGGGCCCGGGCCGAACTCGACGAAGTCGCCCACCGTGTCGCCGTCGGTGTCGGGGTTCAGCGGGCCGGTGCCGATCGCGAGCTCGACCACGTTCGTGAGTCCGTCGTTGTCGCCGTCGGGGTCGCAGGCGTCGCCGAGCGCGTCGCCGTCGTAGTTCTCCTGCGCCGGGTTCACCACGGTCGGGCAGTTGTCGGCGGCGTTGAGCACGCCGTCGCCGTCGATGTCGGGGTCGCAGGCGTCGCCGATGCCGTCGCCGTCCATGTCGGCCTGGCTCTGGTTGGTGACCGTCGGGCAGTTGTCGCAGGCGTTGCCGAAGGTGTCGGCGTCGCTGTTGGTCTGCGCGGTGTTCGCGACGTTCGGGCAGTTGTCGCAGACGTCGCCGATGGTGTCGGTGTCGACGTCGGACTGGTTGGTGTTCGCCGCGTTGGGGCAGTTGTCGCAGAGGTTGCCGATCGTGTCGCCGTCGGAGTCGAGCTGCGTCGTGTTCGAGACGAAGGGGCAGTTGTCGCAGAGGTCGCCGACGGTGTCGGTGTCTTGATCGCCGCCTGCGCAGACGAAGCCGCTCGCGCCGCCGCAGACGTCGCTCGGCGTGCAGGCGTCGCCGTCGTTGCAGCTCGTGCCGGCGCTGACGGGCGCGTCCATGGGGCAGGCGTTGCTCGAGCCGGTGCAGTTCTCGGCTGCGTCGCACTGGTTGGCGACCGGGCGGCAGACCTTGCTGGCGGGCTCGACCACGTCGGCCGGGCAGAGCTTGCTCGAACCGGTGCAGTTGTCGGCGACGTCGCATCCGCCGGGCACCGCGGGGCGGCACACGACGCTGTTCGCGGCGACGGCGTCGGCCGAACAGGCGGCCGCGTTGCCGGGGCAGAAGTCGGCGACGTCGCAGACGCCGTCGGCGGCTCGGCACATGAAGCTGCTGGGGCGGAAGCTGTCGTTCGGGCAGTTCGGGCTCGAGCCGTTGCAGACCTCCGCGAGATCGCAGTCACCCGCGACGGCGCGGCACACGGTGCCGGCGGCCTTCTTCGGTGTGGTCGGGCAGCTCTTGGCGGTGCCGTTGCAGACGGCGTCGTCCTCGCAGAGGCCGCTCGCGGCCTGGCAGACCGAGCCCGAGGCACGCACCAGATCGTTGCAGGCGCCCGAGCCGTTGCAGAAGTCGTCTGCGTCGCAGCTCTGCGAGGGGTTCGTGCTCGCCGTCCCGCACTGCGTGGTCGTGGGCGCGAAGGCGTTCGTGGGGCAGTCGTCGGAGCTGCCTGTGCAGAACTCGGCCGGGTCGCAGACGGCGCTCGCGCCAGCGGGGCGACACTCGAAGCTGCTCGGGCGCTTCGCGTCGGCGGGGCAGTCGTTCGAGGCGCCGTCGCAGGTCTCGGCGGCGTCGCAGGTGCCGGCGGCGATGCGACACGTGAAGCTCGAGCTGCGCTTCGCGTCGGCAGGGCAGGTGTTGGCGACGCCGTTGCAGGTCTCGGCGAGATCGCAGTCGCCAGCGGAGGCGCGGCAGACGGTGCCGTTCGTCGCGACCGTGTCGCTCGGGCAGGCGTTGCTCGAGCCGGTGCACACCTCGGCCACGTCGCAGCCTCCAGGCACGGCTGCGCGGCACACCGTCGCGGCTGGCTGGAACAGATCCGGGCCGCAGGTCTTGCTCGTGCCGTCGCAGGTCTCGGCGACGTCGCAGCCGCCTGCGACGGCGGGGCGGCAGACGGTGCTCGTGTCCGCGACGAGGTCCTGGCAGCTGCCGGCGCCATCGCAGAAGTCGTCGGCGTCGCAGGCGCCGCTCGCGGTGCCGCACTGGGTCGTCGTCGGCGCGAAGCCGCTGTCCACGCAGGCGCCGTTGCCGTCGCACTTGTCTTGGGGCGCGCAGGTCGTGCCGGGCGCGCCGCAGTCGGTGTCGGCCGCGACGTGGTTCGGCTGGCAGACGCCGGCGGCGTCGCAGGTGTCGGGCGCCGTGCACTCGGTGCTGCTCGCGTCGCCGCAAGCCGTGTTCGGTGCGACGAGGCCGCAGGTGCCGTTGACCGCGGCGCCCGCGGCGACGCTGCAGGCCTGGCAGTCGTTGGTGGCGCCTCCGCCGCAGGCCGTGTCGCAGCACACGCCGTCGACGCAGAACTGGCCGTCGTCGCAGGTGCCTTGGCCCGCGCCGGTGCACCCGTCGCCCAGCGCGAGCCCAACGCCTCCGGGCGCCGTGGGCGCCTTCGGAACGGCGAGGGCGGCCTCGGCGCCGTAGCTCCCCGCTACGAGCGCGTCGTCGCCGAGCTTCGCGCCGTCGCCGAGCTCGTCTGCGCCGCTCGGCGCGGCCTCGTTCGCGCCTTCCGTCGTGGCCTGCTCGACGGCGCGCTCCGACTGGGAGGCTTCGCTCTGGCTCTCCTCGGTCTGGCAGCCAACGAGTGCGGCGCTGCAGAGGAGCAGCGCAGCGAAGAAGGAGGAAGCGGGGCGACGCGGCATGGGGATGGACCTAGCCCGGGGCTCGACGGGCTGTCGAGCGCATGGAGGCGAGGCGTGCATGATCGGTCAACGAGCGCACGCGTGGCAACCACCGTGGCACACCAACAACCCGTCACGTGCTCGCGTGTAGAGTGTCGGCCTCGGCCGACGCGACGTGCGACGGGCGCTCGCGGATCGCCCCAAGGCGCCGCGGAGCTCGTCAAACGCGCGCGGGGCTGCGCCAATCATGGGGCCTTCGCTCGCGATCTGGTAGCGTCGCGCCCGATGCGCTCCGCTTCTCTCCTCGCGAGCTGGCCTCTACGCGCTCTCTTGTCGCTCGGGCTCGGTGCCTCGGTCGCGTCGCTCGCGCCGAGCTGCGCCGAGCCTGGTGCCGGCGATCCGAGCCTCGCCGAGTCCGACGCCACCGACGTCGACGTGGCGCAGGCCGCGCGCGACGCCTGGCTCACGCGGCTGCACCCGGCGCAGCGCAGCGCGCTGGCCGTCGATCGTGCGCCGACTTGGAGTGCGGCCGGTCAGAGCCTCCACGCCGACTTCGGCCAGGCGCCCGGCGTGCTGAGCGAGGTCGCGCTGCGCGGCGATGGCGAGACGCGCCTCGTGCAGCGCATGAGCGGCGTCGGCGTGCGCTTCTCGCTCGAGGGCGCGCGCTCCGATGCGGAGGCCGTGCTCGAAGACGGGCTCGTGCTCCACCACGACGCGCTGCCGGGGGCGCTGCGCATCCACCGCGCCGAGCCCGAGGGCGTCGAGGAGCTCGTGCTGCTCGCCGCGCCGCGCGCGAAGAGCGAGCTGCGTTGGAGCTTCGCGACCGAGTCGGTGCGTGCGCTGCGCCTCGCGCACGGCGTGCTCGAGCTGCTCGATCACGCGGGTGTGCCGCGTCTGCGCGTCGCGCGCCCCTGGGTGATCGACGCCCACGGCGTGCGCCACGAGGCCGAGCTCGAGGTCGACGGCTGCGCGGTCGACCGCGATCCCTCCCCCGGCTGGGGCCGAGAGCTCGTCGAGCTCGACGCGCTCTCCTGCGAGCTCGTCGTGCGCTGGGCCGAGGGCCTCGCGCACCCCTTGCTCGTCGACCCCACCTGGGTCTCCGCGGGCACGCTCAACGTGCCTCGCTCGAACCACTCCGCGACGGTGCTGAGCGTGCCGCAGCAGGAGATCCTCATCGCCGGTGGCTACGACGCGAGCGGCGCCGCGATCGACGACGCCGAGGTCTACTGCCCTGCGGAGACCTGCGGCGCGCCCGGCAGCTTCACGCTCGTCGGCTCGCTCGTCACCGCGCGCGGTGGTCACACGGCGACGCTCGTCGCGCCCGATCAGGTGCTCATCGTCGGCGGTCGCGCGTCGCGCACGGGCGCGGTGCGCACCTCGACCGAGCTCTACTCGAACACCTCGAAGACCTTCTCCGCCTCGGGTGCGCTCGCCCGCAGCCGCGTCGACCACACCGCGACCTTGCTGAGCGGCGCGCCCACGCGCGTGCTCATCGCGGGCGGCGACGCTGGCACCGTGAGCACCGCGGAGATCTGGCAGGGCGGCACTTTCGGCGCGCCGATCAACATGATCGCGCCGCGCGTGGGTCACTCGGCCGAGCTGCTCGCGGGCTCCGGGCGCGTGCTCGTGGCCGGCGGCATCGGCTCGCTCGGCAGCGCGGTGCAGACGGCCGAGATCTACGACCCCGGCACGAACGCCTTCGCGGCCGTCGGCAGCATGACGAGCCCGCGCGCCTACGCGACCGCGACGCGACTCGACGACGCGCGCGTGCTCGTGGCCGGCGGCACGAACGGCGTCGGCTTCTACTACAAGACCGCCGACGTCTTCGTGCCCAGCCCCACCGGCGGCGCCTTCCAGCAGCAGGTCATCCTCATGCAGACCGAGCGCGCGCACCACGCGGCCGTCGCGCTGCTCGGCACCGGGCGCGTGCTGCTCACCGGCGGCTACAACGCCAGCAGCGGTGGCACGGTGCTCACGAGCGCCGAGGCCTTCGACGTGGGGCTCAACCAGTTCGTGCTGCCGGCCGACATGCTCGAGCCGCGCTCCTTCCACACCGCCTCGCTGCTCGCCACCGGCCGCGCGCTCGTCGTCGGAGGTGGCTACGACCTCTCGACCGGTCAGCTCGACATCGGCTCGGCGCTCACCGCGGAGATCCTCCAGCGCGACGACGGCGAGGTCTGCGAGACCGATCAGGAGTGCGCGTCGGGCTTCTGCGTCGGCCTCGGCGCGAAGAAGATCTGCTGCAACACGGCCTGCACGGGCGCCTGCGAGAGCTGCTTCCTCGAGGAGAACGACACGATCGACGGCACCTGCTCACCGGTCGACGGTCAGCAGATCGACGCGCTCTGCGTCAACGCCGTCAAGGTCGTGCTCGCGTGCGCGGCGGGCCAGGTGACGGCGCCCGAGGTCCAGCCCTGCGAGCCCTACCAGTGCGCAGGCATCGAGTGCGCGACGACCTGCACGAGCGATGCGGGTTGTACGAACAGCAACTATTGTCGCAACGGCAACTGCCTCGCGAAGCTGCCCACCTCGAACGCCTGTACGCGCGACGGCGAGTGCCAGAGCGGCTTCTGCACCGACGGCGTGTGCTGCAACGCGCGCTGCGACGAGACCTGCCTCGCCTGCGACATCCAGACCGCGACGGCCGATCTGCGCGGCGTTTGCTCGCAGCTGCGCGGCGCGCCGCCTCGCCCCTCGCGCACCGAGCGCTGCATCGGCGAGGGCACCGAGTGCGCCGGCAGCTGCGAGACGCAGCCCGACGCCTGCGACTACGGCGCCGATCTGCGCTGCGGTGACTCGAGCTGCACGGGCTCCGAGCTCTCCTTCGGGCGCTGCAGCTTCGACCTGGCCCAGGGGAGCTCGAGCTGCGCCGCGGCCGAAGAGAGCTGCGGCGCCTACGTGTGCGACGAAGCCGGCGTGGCCTGCCGCACGAGCTGCGAGGGCGTCGACGACTGCGAGGGCGGGCGCGTGTGCTCGGACGGCGAGTGCGTGCTCGTGCAGTCGACCGTGTGCGGCGACACCCAGACGCTCGTATCGCCCGACGGCACACGCACCGACTGCGCGCCCTTCCGCTGCGTGGGCACCGCCTGCCTCAACCGCTGCAACTCCGTCGACGACTGCGTGAGCGGCAAGGTCTGCGACGACGCCGGCGCCTGCGTCGACCCGCCACCGAGTCCTCCGCCTCCGACCGGCTGCTCGGCGAGCGGCGGCTCGAGCTCGGGTGGGCTCGGCGGCGTCGCGCTCGTCGCGCTGGGCCTCTGGTCGGCGCGTCGTCGTCGCTCGATCCGGGGAGGGCGCTGATCATGCGAGCTCGACACCGCGCCCTCTGGGCCCTCGTCTGCATCGCGACGATCTCGAACGCTGCGCTCGCGCAGCCTGTGGCCTCGGCCCCCGCTCCCGCCGCGCCGGCGCCCGCCACGCCCGCGCAGCCCAGCGCGACGCCCACGCCCACGGCGGGCGACGACGAACAAGCGCCGAGGCTCGATCCGGCGAAGAAGGGCGACGCCGAGGAGAGCTTCAGGCGAGGGCTGGAGCTGCTCAAACAAGACGCTTGGCAGGCCGCGCTCGCGGAGTTCCTGCGCTCGCGCGAGCTCTACCCCACGCGCACGGCGACCAACAACGCGGCCTACTGCCTGCGCCGCCTCGGGCGCTTCGACGAAGCGCTCGACATGTACGAGACCGTTCTGCGCGAGTACCCGAACATCGCCGCCGACAAGAAGGCCGCGACGCAGAAGGAGGTCGCCGAGCTGCGCATGCTCGTCGGCACGATCGACGTCGCGGGCGCCGAGCCCGGCGCGTCGATCGTCGTCAACGGCCGCCCGCGCGCGGAGTTCCCGCTCATCGATCCCTTGCGCGTCTCGGCCGGCTCGCACCTCGTGCGCGTCTTCAAGGAGGGCTTCCAGTCCTTCGAAACCACGGTCGACGTCGCCGGCGGTCAGACGGCGCGCGTCGAGGCGAAGATGCCGGCGCTCGTCGCCTCGGGCAGGCTCAAGGTGACCGAGAAGCAGGGCCGCGCGCTCGACGTCGTCGTCGACGGCGCCGTCGTCGGCGTCACACCCTGGGAGGGCACGCTCGCCGTGGGCGAGCACGTCGTGCTGTTGCGCGGCGACGACGATCTCGGCACGCCCCCTACCGCGGCGCCGATCCGCGTGAACGACGTGACCACGCTCTCGCTCGCGGCCGAGACGCTCGAGGCCTCGGTGCAGATCGCGGTGGAGCCTGCGAACGCCGCGGTGCGCATCGGCGGCGTGCTCGTGGGCCGCGGCATCTGGGACGGCCGCATGCGCACCGGCAAACACGAGGTCGTCGTCGAAGCCGACGGCTTCTTCCCGGACAAACGCACCATCGATCTCGAGCGCGGCGAGCGCGAAGAGCTGTCGTTCATCCTCGAGCGCAACGAAGACGCCGACACCTGGCGCCTGCCCTCGAAGATCGTGCTCGACGTGAGCGGCGGCCTCGCGCTCGCGCCCTCCTTCGGCGGTGACGTCACCGGCGCCTGCGCCGACGGCTGCTCCCAGTCGATCGCGCTCGGTGGGCTCGTGATGGTGCACGGCGCCTACGAGCTCGGCTCGGGCGCAGGCTTCGGCCTCGCCGCGGGCTTCCTGCAGTCGTCGCAGTCGGTCGAGAACCGCGCCGCACAGCTGCAGCCGGTGGGGCTCGCGCCGCTCGACGGCGTCGCCAACGACGACCTGCGTCTGCGCGGCTTCCTCGTGGGCATCACCGGCAGCATGCGTGTCGGCGAGGAGTACCCCGTGCGCATGCGCCTCGGCGCGGGCGCGCTCATCGGCTCGGTGCGCGACCAGCGCCGAGGCAGCTTCACGCTGCGCGACGGCTCGAGCTTCGACGCGCCCGAGCTCGTCGCCGAGGCCTCGACGGCGATGGTCTACGTCGACCCCGAGGTGACGATCGGCATGAAGATCGGCGATCGCCTCGAGCTCGGCGCGGGCCTGCAGGCGCTCATCCTCTTCCCGGCGCTCGCGCCCACCTGGGCCGACGACACCGAGACACCCGCCTTCGACACGGGCAGCGACGGGCAAGCCCGCTACCGAGGCGATCTCACGATGACCGGCCCGATGGTGCACTTCGTGCCCACGCTCAGCGCGCGCACGACCTTCTGAGCAGGCCCGGGCTCGGTGCGCGCCTGGTTCCGGCGCCGCATCGAGCCGCTCCTGCGCTCAGTCGCCGAACTTGTCTTCGATGCCCGGCGGAGGCGCGGTCTTCACCGCCGGTGCGGCCGTCGCCGGCGTGGCCGTCGACTTGGCGGCCGGCACCTTCTGACCGGTGCGCACGTCGAGCGCGACCATCGGAGGCGTCGCACCACTCTCGGTGATGTAGACCTCCTCCTCGATCTGGAACTTGCCGGAGCTCAGCTTCACGATGTGGCGGCTCCCGAGCGGACCGGAGACGTCGACGGCGCGGTTCTTCACCTTGGCGGGTTTGCCGTCGACCTCGACGATCGCGTCGATCGGGTCGATCACGACCTTCACGTGCCGCTCGGTGGCCGGCCCAGGGGTGATCGCCGGCTCGACCGCGGGTGCGGCGCTCTCGGATGGCGCGGGTGCCGGCGCCGAGGTGGGCGGCGCGACCACGCCGGCCGCGTTGGTGCCGCCGTTGGCCTCGCTCGTGCCGCCGAACTTGAAGATCGCCACCGCAGCAGCGCCCAAGAGCCCGATGACGGCGCCCACCACCATGAGCGAGGTGTTGCTGCGCTGGCCCACGGCCGGGTGACGCTCGGTCGGCGCGGCGACGCCTGCGTTCGTGGCGGCGGCGATTTGCTGCGTGCTCGCCGGCGCGGGCGGCGGCATGCTCGGGTTCGAGCTGCCCGCGTTCAGCGTGCCGGGCGGCGGCAAGGTGAGGCGCTGCGCGACGAGCTCCCGCTGCGTATCGCCGAGGCTCACGAGCATCGACTTCTCGATCGCCGTGCCCGAGGGCAGGAGCGCCTTGCAGGCCTCGTAGACCTCGTGCGCGTTCTGGTAGCGATCCTTCGGGTTCGTCTGCAGCATCTTGTGCACGACGGCCGCGACCTCGCGCGGGACCCACGGCGCGTGGTCTTGCACGGGTGCGGGGGAGTCGTTGCAGATCGACAAGATGAGCTCGCCGAGCGCCTCGATGTGGTGCCACGGCGTGCGACCCGCGAGCGCCTGGTAGAGCACGACGCCGAGCGAGTAGATGTCGGCGCGGTGGTCGATGGTCTTCGCGCCGCGCGCTTGCTCGGGCGACATGTAGAGCGGCGAGCCGAGGATCGAGCCGGTGCGCGTGAGCCCGGCGTTCTCCATGCTCGAGCTCTGCTCCATCTTCACCTTGGCGATGCCGAAGTCGAGCAGCTTGACCATCACCTCGCCGCCGTCGCGCTCGGTGAGGAAGAGGTTCGCCGGCTTGATGTCGCGGTGCACGACCCCAGCGTCGTGGGCCTTGGCGAGCCCGAGGCAGGCCTGGGCGATGATCTTCAGCGAGAGCTCCGGGCCGAGCGTGCCGAGGCGCTCGAAGAGCTGCTGCACGTCTTCGCCGGTCATGTACTCCATGACCATGAACGGCAGCCCGCTGCCCGGGTCGGTGCCGGTGTCGAGCACCTGGCAGATGTGCTGCGTGTCGATCGCGCCGGCGGCCTTGGCCTCGCGGTGGAAACGCGCCACCAGCGAGGCGTTCTTCGTCAGGTCGTCGGTGCTGATGACCTTGAGCGCGACGCGACGGCCGGTGCCCACGTGCTGGGCCTCGTACACGTAGCCCATGCCGCCACCACCGATGGTTCGGGTGATTTCGTAGCGGCCATCCAGGGTGGCTCCGACGAGGCTCTGAGGATCCACGTTAGCGGATCGAACGGTAGCCTGCGACACCGGGTGGGGGCAAGGATCGCCTCCGCGGAAGCGCGCTTCGTTCACCTCTGCCGCGCGCAGGAGGCGCGCTTCGTTCTGCTCAGCCGCGCGTAGGCGGCGCGCTTCGTTCACCTCTGCCGCGCGCAGGAGGCGCGCTTCGGGGCTCTCGCCCCGCCTGCGATGTACTAAGGTTCGCGCAGCAGTCGGACGATGAAGCCCGCTCCCGTGACACGACCCGGCGACGCCTTTCTCGATGCGCTCGAGCCCGGATTGCTCGGCGCCATCGGCGGGCGGCGCGTGGTGAGCCCGCTCGGCGAGCTCGGCTCGCGGCGCTTTCTCTTCGTCACCGGCAAGGGAGGCGTCGGCAAGACCACCGTCTCGGCGGCGATCGCGATGGCGCTCGCGGCGCGTGGCCAGCGCGTGCTCATCGCGATGTGCAACACCAAGGAGCGCCTCAGCGCGATCCTGGGCACACCGCCGATCGGCGACGATGTGGTCGAGTGTCTGCCCGGCGTCTCGGCGGTGAACATCGAGCCCGAGAAGGCGCTCGCCGAGTACGGCGCGATGGTGCTGCGCGTGAAGGCCGTGTCGAACGCGATCTTCGGGAGCGACAACTTCCGCGCCTTCTTCCGCGCCGTGCCCGGGCTCTACGAGTGGGCGATGCTCGGCAAGGCCTGGTTCCACACGACCGAGACGGAGCGCGGCAAGAACCGCTACGACGTGGTGCTCTTCGACGCGCCCGCCACGGGGCACGGCCTCGACATGCTGCGTGTGCCCCGCATCATCCTCGACGTCGCGCCTCCTGGGGTGCTGCGGCGCGACGCCGAGCGCGCCACGCAGCTCTTCGAGGACCCGGTGCGCTCCGGCGTGGTCGTCGTCACCCTGCCCGAGGAGATGCCCGTCACCGAGACGATCGAGCTCGTCACCGCGCTGCGCAACGAGCTGCGCTTCCCGGTGCTGCAGCTCGCGGTGAACGCGGTCTTGCCGCCGCTCTTCACCGACGGTGAACGCGCCGAGCTCGTCGCGCGCCACGAGCTGCTCACGAGCGACGCCCCGCGACGCGCGCAGGGCTCGGGACAGGCCGCGATCGTCGCAGGTGCGCGCCGCGCGCTGCGCGAGCAGGTCCAGCGCGACAGCCTGCGCAGGCTCACGAGCGCCGTCGACGCGCCGATGTTCCTCCTGCCCCACCTCTTCGACGACGCCAGCACACGGGAGGGCACGCGCCTGCTCGCCGACGTGCTCGGCGCGCCCGTCGTCGCGGGGCGCTGAGGGCGCCGCGCCTGCGTGGTATAGTCGGCGCACCGATGCGGACCCGCAGGCTCTCCTTCGCACCTCTGCTCTTGCTCGTCGCCGGCGCCTGGGCGCTCTCGGGCTGCGACGCGATCTCGAAGCTCGGCGGCAAGGGAGAGGCGACGGCCGAGAGCGACGACGAGGACACGCCCAAGAAGAAGAAGAAGTCGAAGAAGAGCGACGAGGCCGAGGAGGCGCCGAGCGCGTCTGCGGCGGCCACGGCCGAAGCGCCCGTCGCGCCCCCGTCGGACGCCGGCGCGGGTGGGCCGATGGTCACGATCCCCGCGGGCAGCTTCAAGGCCGGCTCGGCCTGCGCCGCGGTGCCCCGCGTGACCGACGAGGAGCTCGTGCACGCTCAAGTGGCGCTCGGCGAGTTCCAGATCGACGTGCACCCCTACCCGAACGACCCGACCCAGGCCGCGAAGACCAACGTCTCGCGCGAGGAGGCCGAGGGGCTCTGCAAGGAGCGCGGCAAGCGCCTGTGCAGCGAGCTCGCGTGGGAGCGCGCCTGCAAGGGCCCCGAGCAGACGGCCTTCCCCTATGGCGCGGCGTATTCGACCTCGGCCTGCGCGGCCTCGGCGGCGCTCGTGCCCGGTCAGCGCGCCAAGTGCCAGAGCAACTTCGGCATGAAGGACCCCTTCGGGCTCGCCTACGAGTGGACCTCCAGCTCCTGGGGCCGAGGCAAGGGCGCGGGCCTCGCCACGGTGCGTGGCTACACCGGGCAGAGCAACGTCGTGCGCGAGCGCTGCGCGAGCGGCGCCGGGCGCGATCCGGCGACGCGCAACGCCGACATCGGCTTCCGCTGTTGCTCCGGGCCTGCCAATGGGGCGGAGGTCGATCTCTCACCGGTGCGCCGCCCGGTGCTGGAGAAAGACGCGAGCGTCTCCGGCTCCTTCTCGGCGGATCTCTTGCGCGCGATGCAGCCCGACCACCGCAGCATCGAGGGCGTCGATCTCTCCTTCGACCAGGTGTGGCGCTGGCACCCGCGCGACAACGAGGAGCTGGTGGTCGCGCGCTGGGTGGGCCGCCCGAAGAAGGGCAAGGCCTTCTACGAGCTCGCGGTCTTCAAGCTCTGCGGCAATGCACCGACGCGCGTGGCGCACATGCGTGGCCCGGTGGGCGAGATCGAGCCTCCCGCGACGACGAGCTCCTCGGAGAAGATCACGGCCAAGCTGCGCACCGAGGGCGATCGAGGCGAGCTCGAGATCACGTATTGGTTCGGCAGCGTGAAGTTCAAGGAGCCGCCCTTCGTGAAGGCGGGCAACAAGCTCGAGGCCGCCGAGGAGACGATCGACCCTGCGGCGAGCGCCTCGGCCTCGGGCAGGCCGCGCATCCCGCGCATCCCACGCGTTCCACCGAGGCGCTGAGCGCCGGACCGCTGCGGCCGCCACGCCGCGAGGAAGTGAAAGCCCATGCTCCTTCGCTCAGCCCTCGGCATCCTGCCCTTCGCGGCGCTGGCCTGTGGCTCGAGCGCGTCTCCGCCCGGCCACGGCGGCGGCTCGAGCAGCGCCGTGAGCACGACGACGGGCGCAGGCGCGGGCGAGGGAGGCGCCGCGAGCTGCCCGAGCTGCGAAGAGCCCGGCTCGGCGGGCGAGCTCGCCAATCCGGCGATCGACGAGACCTCGGGCCTCGTCGCGAGCGCGCTGCACCCGGGCAGCTACTATCTGCACAACGACTCGGGCGACTCGGCCCGCTTCTTCGCGATCGGCCCCGCGGGCGAGGATCGCGGCACCTACCTGCTCGAGGGGGTCGTGGCGGTCGATTGGGAGGACATGGCCCGCGGGCCCTGCGCAGGCGAGGGCAGCTGCCTCTATTTCGCCGATTTCGGCGACAACGCCACGCAGCGCGCCGAATACGTGATCCACCGCGTGGCCGAGCCGGCCCGTCTCGCGCCCGGTGTGCAATCGCTGCCCTTCGAGAGCTTCCGCTACGTGTACCCCGACGGTGCGCACAACGCCGAGGCCTTGCTCGTGCACCCCACGAGCGGAGCGCCGATCATCCTCACCAAGGACGCCCGCCGCACCCAGATCTTCGAGCTGCCGCTGCCGCTCGACGCGAGCCGCGTCGTCACCGCGAGCCTGCTCGGCGAGGCCACGCTCCCGGACCTCCTGCCGCTCGCGACCGGCGCCGACTTCGCGCCCGACGGATCGTCCATCCTCGTGCGCACCTACACGAGCCTCTGGTTCTATGGCGTGGCACCCGGCGAGAGCGTCGCCGCCGCGCTCTCACGCGTGCCCTGCAGCTTGCCGGTGGCCGGCGAGCAGCAGGGCGAGGCCATCGCGTGGGCCCTCGACGGCAAGAGCTACGTCACCGTGAGCGAGGGTGTGGGCGCCGCGATCCACGTCGCGGGGTGCAGGTGACCGCTCAGTCCTCCACCGTGTAGTAGAAGCCGCCGAGGCACATCTCGTCGGTGGTGCCCTCGCCCCAGGTCACGAGCTCGGTGGTGGGGTTGTCCCAGGTGCAGCGCACGCGCAGCCGATCACCGGGCGCGAGCCGGGCGGGCTCGATCAGGGCGTAGCTGCCCTGCCAGTGGAAGTCCCAGCGGGGGATGTCGAGCAGGCAGGTCTCGCTGCCGTCGGCGTGCTCGATGCTGAGCCTCGCCGTCTTGCCGAGCTGGTGCATGTGGAGCAGCGAGCTGTGGATGCGGATCGGCTTGCCGCCGGAGAAGAACAGCGTCGGATCCTGGGCCCAGGAGTGCTCGACGCCGTCGCTCGCCGGAGGAATGGCCATGGTGTCTCCCTGCAGCCATTGCGGGTTCGCCCAGGGCTGCAGGCGCGCGACGCTCGAGACCTCGGCGTCGACCTTGAAGCGCAGGCGCGTCTGGTCGGGCTGCTTGCCCGCCGTGAGCGAGTTGTAATGGACCTGCATCACCACCTTCGAGCCGGGCTCGATGCGGATGCCCGTGCCCTCGGGCATGTCGAGCCCCTCGCCGCCCGGGGCCCACGCGCCGATCCACTCGCCATTGAAACCGGGCCCGCCATAGCAGGTGTAGCCAGGGCCCTCCTCGGCGGCGTCCAGCGCGAGCGCCGCGTCGACCTGCGAGGGTGTCGCGAGGAAGGCGATCACGTGGTGCACGACGGCGGCGTTGCCCGGCGCGGCGCCGAAGCCGGTGACGTAGCTCGTCTCGGTGCCCGGCCAGTCGATCACGAAGCAGCGGTAGTCGTCGGGCTCGACGCGCATCTCGTAGGGTGCGTCGAGGCCGAGCTCGAGGTCGACGCGGCTCAGCGCACGAGAGTCGCCGAGCACGAGCGGCGGGCCCTCGTCGGCGGGCTCACCCGAAGGGGCGCCCGCGTCGACCCAGCGCGCGAGCACGTCGATCTGCGCCTCGTCGAGCGAGCGATCGTCGAGGTATTCGTTGCAGTCGTCGCCGGGCATCCACGGCGGCATCGTGCCGGCGACGACCGCGGCCTTCACCGCGGTCGCGTGCTCGGCCACGGCTTCGTAGCTGTCGAGCCGGAAGGGCCCGATGCCGCCTTCGGCGTGGCAGTTGACGCACTTCGCGTCGAGGATCGGCTTCGCGTCGCGGTAGTACGAGAGCGCCGAGTCTCCGCCGCCCGAGCCGCCGCTGCCGGTGGCGCCCCCGCGGTCGTCGCAGGCGATCGGCAGTGCGAAGGTGGACGCGACGAGCGTGGTCGCGGAGAGGAGGCGCGCGTGCTGCATCGCTCGAGAAGAGCGCATCGACGTGCCGTACGGAAGGGGAACGCGTCGCCGGTAGCTCCACAGCCACGCGGCCCGTGCTCCACGGAGCCGTGTCGGGCTGCCCGCCGCCGCGACGAGCGCAGCCGCCGCATCGCGCGTATCCTCCCGGCGATGGGCGAACGACAGCGCGGGACCGACGACGTGGTGGCGGAGCTCGCCGCGAAGGCCGCGGTCGCTGCCGGCAAGGACGCCGCCACGAAGGCCGCGCGTGGCCTGCTCGGCGACGAGGCGAAGGACGAGGCCGGGCGGCGCGCGCGCAAGTGGAAGCTCGTCGCGGGGCTCGTGCTCGCGCTGTGCGTGGTGCTCGGGCTCATCGGCCTCGTGCTCAACTACTGGCTCTGGTTCCTGGGTGCGGGTGTGCTCGGCCTGGCTGGGCTCTTCGGCTACTGGCGCTTGCGCGCGAAGCTCGCTGCGCGGCGCGAGGCGAAGGGGATCCCCGAAGCCGCGGTCGAGGCGAGCGCCGGAGCGACGAGGGCGATGGCGAGCGCGGAGGGCGTCGCGAAGCCGGCGGCGCGGCGGGTCGACGCCGAAGGCGCCGCGGACGCCGAGCGGCGCGCCGAGGCCGCGCGCGAGGCGCGACGCCTCGAGGCGGAGCGGGACGCACGCGCGCGCGCGGAGGCCGAGGCCACGAGAGAGCAAGAGGTCGACGACGAGCTCGCCGCGATGAAGGCGCGCCTCGGCAAGTGAAGCGAGGCCGCGAGACGGCGATGTAGTCTCCCGAACCATGCACCTCGAGCGCCTGTTCGGGTCGGCGTTTCCTCTCGAGCTCGTCGCCGAGTGGCGCGTCCGGCGTGTCGAGACGAAGGGGATCGCCGCCAACGTGCTGCTCGGCTCGCAGCCCATCTGGCTCGTGCTCACGCTGCGCGACGGTCGCAAGCTCGAGGCGCACGCGCGTGGCCCGGGGCCCGAGCACGAGTCGATCCGCGCCGTGATCGCGGAGCTCGCGCAGCGGAAGCTCCGCGAGGTCCTCGAGGGCCTGGCGCACGGCGCGTCGTTCACGCTGGGAGCGGTCGAGCTACGGCCGGAGGGCGTGCGTTTCGGCGGTCGCCTGCTGCGCTGGGAGGCCGTGGCTGGTTACGCCGTTCGCGATGGAGGGCTCCTCTGGGACGACGAGCGCGGCAAGCTCGCCGGTGAGGTCTGGCTCAACGACGCGCCGTTCTGCGATGCGCTCGTCGGCGTCTTCGAGGCGAAGCTGCCGGGCAAGGACTACGACCGCATGCAGCCCGGTCAGGGACCGCGCCACGGCTACTTCTCGATCACCGCGCGCACGCGCGTCCCCGGCACCTTCAAGTACCAGCTGCACGTCTTCATCCTCGGGCCGCTCCTGGTCGCGCTCGCCTTCGGGCTCTACGTCGGCGGTCGCCGCGCTTGGATGCTCTTCGGCCCCGAGCCACCGCGCATGCCGAAGCCCTACGTCGCTGCGCTGCCCGCGGCGAAGGAGTTCCTCGAGGAGCGCGCCCCGAAAGGCGAGGCCTGCTCCTTCGGATCCGGCGAGGTGGAGCTCCTCGCGGCCGACGGCGGCTCCGCGAGCCGCTACGAGGGCCACGAGTGGAAGCCGATGGAGGTCGACGAGGTCGGCTATGCGTCGACTTTCCACGTGTGGACGGTGGCGCACGGCGAGGTGCGCGTAGCCGAGTGGGACGCCTCGGCAGGTGCCGCGCGCTGCTACGCGGCGGCCCCGTCCGAGGGTGCCCCCGAGGCCCTGGCGAGGAAGCTGGCCCATGGCTGGGAGGCGCCCGCCGCTTCGGCCAAGGCCTCCGCGTCCGCGCCGCCGAGCGCCTCGGTACCGGGTCCCACACGGTCGGCGCCCAAGCCGAGGCGCTGAGCTCGAGCTTCAGGCATCGAGCGCCGCGCACGAGGGCGGCGAGCGTGCCGCTGGCCGCGCGCAACCCTCGGCCCTAGATCCGCGCGATGCCCGTTTCGTCTCCCGAGATCGCCGTCGTCGGCGCAGGCGTCGCCGGTCTCAGCTGCGCGCGTGCGCTCACCGCGGGCGGCGCGCGCGTGCGCGTCTTCGACAAGGGCCGCTCGGTGGGCGGCAGGCTCGCCGTACGACGCAGCGGCGCGCACGTCTTCGATCTGGGCACGCAGTACTTCACGGCGCGCGAGCCGCGCATCGAGGAGCCCTTGTGGAGCTGGATCGAAGAGGGCGTCGTCGCGCTCTGGGACGCGCGCATCGTCGCCTTCGACGACGTCGGCGCCGAGCCGCGCGAGGTCGAGGCCATCGCGCGTTACGTCGGGGTGCCCGACATGAACGCGCTCGCGCACGTGATGGCGCGTGGGCTCGAGGTGTCACGCAGCCAGCGCCTCGAGCGCATCGAGCGTCGCGGCGACAGGCTCGAGCTCTACGGCACCATCGGCGCGGAGGGCCTCACGCTCTCTCCTACGGAGCCCGGCGCCCAGGCGGCCGACGCGCTCGGCAGCTTCGACGCGGTCGCCATCTGCATGCCACCCGCGCAGGCCGCGCTGCTGATCGACGAGGCCTGTCCCGCGCTCGCCGCCGAGGCGCGGCGCGTCGTCATGGACCCCTGCTACGCGCTCGGTTTCGCGCCGGGCGAAGCAGACGCGAGGCTGCTCGCCGCGCTGCCCTTCGATGGAGCCTTCATCGGTCGCGAGAACGCCGACGCGCGCTCCCCGCTCTCGTGGATCGCCCGCGACTCGAGCAAGCCGGGCAGGCCCGCTGGCGAGCGCTGGGTACTGCACGCCTCGGCGGCGTGGTCGCGCGCGATGTTCGACGCACCCGCCGAGGAGGTGACCGTGGCGATGCTCGCCGAGCTCTCGCGCCTGCTCGGACTCTCGCCGCTCCGGCCCGCGCAGAGCTTCCTGCGTCGCTGGGCGCACGCGCGCACCGAGCACGCGCTCGAATGCGGCGCGCTCCACGACGACGCGGCGCGCATCGGCCTCGGCGGCGACTGGGCGATGGGCGGTCGCTTCGAAGGCGCCTACGTGTCGGGGCTCGAGCTCGCGAGGCGCACGCTCGAGGCGCTCGGCTGAAGACGTGACCAGAAATGCCAAACAGCGCTTGGGGCCGGGGCCCCGAGCGCGGCGCGCGGCAGCCGAAGACAGAGAATTCTTCCCCGACATCTCCGCACTTCTCGATTTCTGACGAACAACAAGTCGCAAAAAGCCGAACCCCTGGGTTCGGCTTTTCCGGACAGACATTGAGCGGCGCCCGAGACGCGACGGGCGACTTCTGCTCGCCCGCAGCGCCCCGCGTGGCTCGCGCAGCTCACTCCGCGTCGCTTCGTGCACCGCGCGAGCGCGGGCCCCAGTACATGCGGCTGAAGGCCGCCGCCATGACGAGCGCCCACGCGGCGCCCATGAGCGAGCCGCCGAGCGTGTCGCTCGGGTAGTGCACGCCGAGGTATACGCGCGAGAAGCTCACGAGCGCGACGACGAGGCCCGCGAGCGCGAAGAAGACGACGCGCGCGCCGTGGGTGGCGACGTGTCGCGCGGCGAGCACGGCGAGCGTGACGTAGAGCGCAGCCGACGAGACCGAGTGCCCGCTCGGGTACGAGAACCCCGAGGCGTGGATGAGCTGGGGCACCAGCGTGGGGCGGGGCCTCACGAACCACTCCTTCGCGTGGGAGGAGATCACGTACGAGGCGGCGACCGTGACGACGAGGTGGGCGGCGCCGGCGGGGTCGCGGATCGACAGGAGCAGCACGACCACCACGGCGCTGATCACGATCATGAGCGCGAGCGAGCCGAGCGCGCTCCAGTCGGTCATCATCGCGCTCAGGAAGGGCGTGCGCAGCTCGCGCGCGACGTAGCTCAGGATCGCCTCGTCGGCGCGCACCAGCCAGCTTCCCGGCGCGAGGGAGCGCGACAATACGAGCGCGAAGCCGACGCACAGCGCGGCGAGCCCGGCCCAGAACATCTGCGCCTGAGTGTGGGGAGAGAAGCCACGGAAGCGGTGCGCCACCCGGTCGAGGGCGGCGCGGAGACCCTTGGGCTTGCGCACGGTGGATCGCTCGCAGCACGCCTCGTGCCAGGGTTTGGTGGACGGGCACGCGCGCCACCTCGAGCGGGCGATGCACCTGCGGCGGCGCGTGTCCTTCGCTCGAACGCAAGCGGTGCGCGCTCCGGAGCGCGGAGTGCGGGGAAACCCGGGCTCGACGCCCCGAGGCACGGTCGGTGCATGCACGGCCACTCCCGGCCCCTGATGCGACCGCTGTTCTTCGTGGAGACGACCGATCTCGGCACGCGCTACTGCGCGCTCGCGGCTCGTTCGTTGGGCTACGAACCGATCTTTCTCTGCGACCCGGGCGCCTACTCGGGCGACGTGCGCGCGCAGCTGCTCGAACAGGTCGTGCGTGTCGTCGACACCTCGTCGGTCGACGCCGTCGTGGCGGCCGTGCACGACGAGGTCGGCGCGGAGGAGGCGACGATCCTCAGCTTCGTCGACTCTCGCTTGATCGTCGCCTGCCGTGCGGCGCTCGCGCTCTCGGCGCCGGGGCTCCACCCCGCGGTCGTCGCGCTCAAGAGCAAGGCCCACGTCGCTTCGCTCGTCTCCGAGCTCGGGCCGCCCACGATCGCCTTCCGGCAGGGCGCGATACCTCGCCTCGAGCTCCGCACCCTGCTGGAGCGGTACGGCGCGCTCGTGGTGAAGCCCGATCTGGGGGCCGGGGGCGTGGGCGTGCTCGTGCTCCGCGGTGTGCGGGAGCTCGAGGGGCTCGACGCCCGCCTCGCGAACCTCGAGCTGCCGGTGACGATGCGTTCGGGGCAATTCGTGGCGCAGCCGCAGGTCGCCGGGCCGGTGCTGAGCCTCGAGGGCTACGTCGTCGGCGCTCGTCTGCACGCGCTCGGCTACACCGATCGCCTCGAGTTCGGCCTCACCGAGAGCGGGTCCGAGCACCCCGTCGACGATCGCCTCGCAGCGGATCACGCCGAGGCGATGCGCGCGGCGACGCAGACGCTCGTCGAGCGGGCCGGGCTCGAGCGGGGCTACCTGCACGTGGAGTTCGTACTGAGCGAGCGCGGACCCGTGTTGATCGACGCCAACGTCGGCCGCCTCGGCGGCGGACCGATCGGCGAGCTGCTCGCGCTCGCGCACCAGGTCGACCCGGCCCTCGTCTACCGGCACGCGATCGAGGTCGGCGTGTTCGGCAGCGACGCCTCAGGACCCTATCGAGCGCCCGCCGAGCGCCGCCGCGCACGCGCCGTGCTCTACGGTCTCGCGCGCGGCGGTCGCATCCTCGGCATCGACGCACCTGCGCGGCCGGGTGTGAGGCACACCGCGGTCCTCGGGCCGGGCGACCGCGTCGCGCCGATGGGGAGCGACGACTGGTCCTGGGTCGGCATCCTCACGGGCTACGAACCCGCCGTGAGCGACGCCCTGCACGAGCTCCGCATCCACACCACCTCGGGGACCGAGCACCCCTGCTGCTGAGCCCGCCCATGAGCGAAGCATCCGCCGAGCCCGCCGTCGTGGACAGGACGCTGTCCGAGGCCGCCTTCCGAGCGCTGGCGGGGCGCCTCGCGGGCGTCGAGTTCGTGAAGTTCGTGGTGGAGCGCCGCTCGGCTCGCGTGCACTTCATCGACGAGCACCGCTACGTGTTCCACTCCGACTACATCGGGGAGCAGATCCTCGGTGTGCCCGGCGCCGAGATCGATCGCGAGATCGATCGCTTCAATCAATCGATCTACCGCGACCCCGAGCGCGCCTTCCTCGTGGGCAGCGTATCGCTGCACGCGGGCGACCCCGCGCCCTACTTCACCATCGAGACGGTCGAGATCGACACGATGGACGAGGCGATGATCCTCGAGATGGTCGCCGCCGTGCGACGTTGGGTCGACCCACGCTTCCCCCTCTTGTTCAAGCCCTCGAGCCACGAACAGGAGCGCATCGTCGCTCGGATCCCTCTCGCGAAGCTGCCGCGGATCCTCTCCCACGAGATCTTCTCCGGTGCGACGTACCTGCCGCTGCATGCCGGGCAGGCGACGGGTCGGCTGCGCGTCTTCGAGAGCGAGGCCGCCTACCGTGGGGCGAAGGCGAGCCTCGCGTGGTTCGACGTGCTCGTGATGCCGCGCATCCCCGACGACGTCCCGCGCCTGTCGGGCATGATCCACGCCGAGCGCACCACGCCGCTCTCGCACACCAACGTGCTCGCCCACGGCTGGGGCATCCCCAACGCCGTCGAGGTGGGCATCCTCGAGCGCGCGCGCGCCGAAGCGCTCGACGGGGCCTGGGTGCGCTACGTGGTCGACCCCGACGCTGCGAGCATCGCGCTCGAGCGCATCGAGGCGCCCCAGCTGCCGGCGAGGGCGCCTTGGGCCGAGCACGCGGTCACGCTCGAGCCTCCGCGTCTGCTCGAGCAGGCCATCCTCCCGCTCGACCAGCTCCGCGCTACCGATCGGGATCGCTTCGGCACCAAGGCCGCGAACCTCGGCGAGCTCGCTTGGTTGCTGGCGCATGGATCGGCCAGGCTCACGGGCTTCTACGCGATCCCGAGGCCGCCTCGGCCCCACCTGCGCGCGAAGCTCGCGGAGCGCCTCGGTGTGAGCGCCGAGGCGGAGCTCGAGACCGAGGCGCTCGCGTTCTTGCGCCGCGAGCTCGCCACCGCGCGAGGCGTGGCGCTGCCCTTCGCGCTCGCGCGGCGCTTCTTCGAGTCCTCCCCTGCGATCCAGCAGCACCTGGGGCGCCTCAAGATGGCCGTCGAGCTCCGCGCGCCCGGGCTCGACGCGGTCGCGCTCGAGCTCGGACGTGCGATCCGCGGCACGCGCTTGCCCGACGATCTGCGCGACCTGATCGACGCTGCCGTCGCGACGCACCTCGGTGGCGTTCGCAGCTTCGTCGTGCGCAGCTCGTCGAACGCCGAAGACCTGGAGGGCTTCTCGGCGGCGGGAGTGTACGAGTCGGTCACGCACGTGAGCGATGCGGAGCGGCTCTTCGATGGCGTCCGCAGGGTGTGGGCCTCGCTGTACTCACCGCGCAGCGTGAGGCTGCGCGCCGACGCGCAGATCGCCATCGACGATGCGTGGATGGGCGTCATCGTGCAAGAGGAGGTGCCCGCAGAAGGAGGCCTGGGCGGCGTGCTCGTCACCGCGCACCCCACCTCGCCGGGCGACTTCCGCAGCGCCTTCGTGAACGTGTCGAGGGGGACCGTCGAGGGCGTGGTCGCCGGTCAGGTCGAGGCGGTGCAGGTCTACTGCAACACGGTCGATGGAGGCAGCCGCGCGGTCGCGCACGACGAGCGAGGCGGCGGTCTGAGCGACGACGAGCACGCGGCGATCGAGCGGCTGGCGCTCGCGGGGCGGCTGCTGCAGGCACACTACGCCAGCGACTACACCTTCGCGGCGCCGCTCGACATCGAGTGGATCCGTCACGCAGGCGCGACGTACGTGCTCCAGGTCCGCCCTTATGGGTCCTGAGCGCTCCCTCGCGCTCCGCTCGATCGTCCGCCGCTACTACGGCTTCCAGATCTTCTTCGCGCTGCTGTTCTGGATCCCCATCCACTACGAGTTCCAGCGCAGGATCGGGCTCTCCGACGCGTCGATCTTCGAGATCCAGAGCATCTATTACCTGGCGTTCTGCCTGCTCCAGGTGCCCACCGGCCTCTTCTCCGACAAGGTGGGGCACCTCCGCTCGATGCGCCTCGGCACGGTGGCCCTCGTCGCCTCGAGCGCGCTGCCGGTCTTCGCGCCGAGCCATGCGGGCATGCTGTGGCATTTCGTGCTGCTCGCGCTCGCGCGCGCCTTCGTGATGGGCCCCTCGAGCGCCTACCTCTACGTCCAGCTCGCCGAGCTCGGCGACACCGACGACTTCAAGATCGTCGAGGGGCGCGCGCGCGCCTACGGGCTGCTCGCCAAGCTCGTCTCCTGGGCCGCGGTGGGCTTCATGCTGGAGTGGCACTGGAGCGCGCCCTATTGGGCCACCACCGCGGCTTCGCTGCTCGCCGGCGCCTACGCCTGGGCGCTGCCCCCCGCGCGGGTTCGATCCGCTCCCACCTCGACGCGCAGCCTCGAGCTCGGCGGCGCGCTCGGGGTCTTCCGCGCGAAGCCGATGCTCGGCCTGGTGATGCTCCAGGGGGTCGCGATCTTCGTGATCGGTCGGGTCGTGCAGACGAATCTCTTCCAACCGATCCTCGGAGAGCGAGGCTATCCGGTCGAGGCCTACGGGCTGGTGATGGCCGCCATGGCGCTGTTCGAGGCGGGCGGATCGGCCTTTCCGCAGGCCATCCGCAAGTGGCTGTCGGACCTCGACGCGGTGTTCGTGCTCAGCGTGCTGACGGCCTTCACGCTCTCGGCGATCGCCCTGAGCGGCCCGGTCGGGGGCTTCGTCGCCTTGGCGATCTTCTCCTTCGCGACGGGCCTCGCCTACCCCATCCAGCGACAGCTCGTGAGCGACACGATCCCCGACGAGCGCTACCGCGCGACGCTGCTCTCGCTCGAGTCGATCGTCGACCGCGGCGTCAACGCGTGGGTCGTCATCTACCTCGCCGACTTCGTCGCGACCGGGCGCATGGGCGAGCTGCTCCACATCGCGGCCGCGATCACCGTGGTCGTCATGCTGGCCCTGCAGATCGGAGCGCGTTTGCTCGCGCGCCGCGAGCGCTCTCTCGCGCGCTGAATGCCGTCCCTCTCGGTCGAAGCGGCCGCTCGGCGCTGCTCGAATGGCGTGTGGGTCGACGAGGCCGTGCTTTGCCCACAGTGAGCGCGAGCTCGCCGCGCCCCGGCGGCGATACGCTCAGTGATCCGCTCTGAACGTCGCCGAGCGCCCCGACCAGCTGCCTTTCAGCCCCACGGCGACGAAATAGGTCGCGCCGGGCGTCGTCACGAGGGTGAGCTGGGGGTTCGTGCCCGAGTCGTCGTCGTTGCAGCCGATGCTGGCGGCAGGCGCGCAGGTGGCGGCGTCGAAGCCCTCGATGATGAAGTCGTCCGCGCCGTCGGCGCGTACCTCGACCCCCGTCTCGGTGTCGTTGGCGGTAAAACGAAACCAGCGCGTGGGCAGCGCGCCCAGCGGACCGCAGCTGTAGACGTGCTGGCTGGTGAGCGCGGGCGTGAAGCGGAAGCCGACGCTCTCGTCGTCGTCGACGTTCCAGAAGAGCGGAGAGGCACAGCTCGAGCCGTCGCCGCCGCCGTCGACGCAGCTGCCGCCCGCGCACAGGGCGTCGCTCGCGCACTGGTCGAAGCAGCTGCCGCAGTGGTCGGCGTTGCTGGAGCGGTTGGTCACGCAGTCGTCGCCGCAGATCGCGCCGTAGTTGCAGTCGCTCGGCACGCACTCGCCGCCCACGCAGCCGAGCTCGGCGCCTTGGTCGAAGCAGGCGTTGCCACAACCGCCGCAGTGCGAGCCGTCGTTGCTCTGATCGGCGCAGATGCCGCCGCACTCGACGAAGCCCGGTCTGCACCCGGTGGCCGGCGTGTGCGGCGAGCCCTGGTCGACGCCGCCGCCCGCGCCCGACGGGCTCGACGCTCCGGTACCGCTCGAAGACGACGAGCCACCCGAGCCACTCGACGCGCCGTCGTCGCCGCAGGCGGCGCATGCGATCGAGAGAGCGAAGAGCGCGTGGCTGGCGAATCGTGCGCGTGGCGACATGGGATCGCTCCTAGCAGTCGCGCAGGGGCGGGACAACGAGGCCGCGGGGCGGTGTCGCCGCCCGCGTCGCTTCAACCGAGATCGACCGCAGGTGCCTCTTCGACGAGCGGCCGGCCCTCGGCGTCGAGCTTCACCGGCTCGATGCCGAGCCAGCGCTCGACGATCGTGTGGCCCAAGTAGATCGCCGGCGTGAGCGCGATCGCGATGAGCAGCTTCACCACGTAGGAGAACACCATGAGGCGGATGAGCTCGCTCGTTCGCATCGTGCCTCCCCACGCGATCACGTTGACGATGATCGTGTCGATGATCTGCGCGACCACCGTGGAGCCCGTCGCGCGCAGCCAGAGCGCCTTGTTCTTCGTGAGCCGCTTGAGCAGGTTGAACACCGCGATATCGGTGAACTGCGCGATCATGTAGGCGGTGAGCGAAGCGACGTAGATGCGCACGCTGCCGCCCATCACCTTGTCGAACTCGCTCGCGCGCACGCCGCCCCAGCCCTCCTCGAGCGTCATCGCCGCCCAGGGGAGCTGGATGCCGATCGTCACGAAGGCGATCGTGAGCATCGCCATCACGAGGCCGAACCAGGTGACCTGCCGCGCGGCCTGCTTGCCGTAGAACTCGTTGAGCAGATCGGTGAGCAGGAAGGTCACCGGGAAGGGCAGGAGCCCCGCGGTGAAGGGGAAGACCACGCCGGCGATCGTGATCTCGGTGACCTTCACCGCGATGATGTCGCCCACGACGAGCGCCGTGACGAAGCTCGTCGCGAGGAAGACGTAGAGCCGGATGCGGTGATCGAGCTTCAAGGATGCGCCCCCCGGGTCGTCATTCGCGCAGCAGGATACCGCCATCGACCGTGAGCGTGGCCCCGGTCGTCCAGGTCGCGCCGAGCAGGTGCAGCACGGCCTCGGCGACGTCGGCGGGCTGGCCCAGCCTGCCGAGCGGGTGCAGCCCTCGCAGCGCCTCGAGCTGCGCGGCGACGCGCGCGGAGGTGCTTGCTGCATCGAGCACCTCGCCGGGCGCGAGCCTGGGCGTGCGCACCATGTCGGTGTCGACCACGCCGGGCGAGACGGCGTTGAAGCGCACGCGCCGCGCCGCGGCGCTGATCGCGTAGGCCCTCATCGCCGCGAGCAGGCCCGCCTTCGCGGCGCTGTAGGCCGCGCTCGTGGCGATCGGCCGCTCGGCCAGCGTCGAGGCGACCACGACCGCGGCGCCGCCCTCGTCGATCGCGGTGACGGCCTGCTCGAGCAGGCGCATCGGCGCGACGAGGTTCACCTCGAGCTGCGCGCGCAGGCTCGCCTCACCGAGCCGACCGGGCAGCTCGTGCGCCACCATGCCCGCGGAGAGCACGAGCCCGTCGAGGCCACCGAGCAGCGCCCGCGCGCGTGAGAGCAGCGTGGCGCGCTGCTCCGGGTGGGTCGTGTCGCAGACGAGCGCGTGCACGCGACCCGGCGCGAGCGCTGCCACCTCGTCGAGCGGCGCCGCGCGCCGCCCGCACACGACGACCGAGCCCCCCTGCGCGAGCAGCGCCTCGGCGACCGCGCGGCCGATGCCCGTACCGCCGCCCGTCACGAGCACCTTGCGTATACCGATCAAGACGCGCTCCGGTAGGCGCGCTGCTCCTCGGCCGGGTAGTAGCGCCCGGCCTCGATCGGCGCGAGCGCCTCGCCCGCGAGCTCGACCTCGACCTCGTCGCCAGGGTCGAAGCCCGGGCGGTCGACACAGAGGATCGCCTGCTCTTCGTCGGTCGGGTTCTCCCAGAGGTGCGCGTGCCCGTGCGGCCACACGTAGGCGCTGCCCGGCACCACGCGCAGCCCCTGCAGGCGCAGCCCCGAGCCGAGCACGAGCTCGCTCTCTTCCATGCGCCGGTGCACGTGCGTGGGGATGCGCTCGTGCGGCGCGATGCGCAGCCGATAGATTCCGTAGCCACCGATCGCGGGCTCGTGGAGCGCGATCGGCCCGCGCTCGCTCGCGCCGCGCAGCTCGTGCACGACGTCGACCGTGCCCCAGGGTTTGGCTTCGCTCAGGTAGCGCTGCGCGTCGGCGTAGCGCCGGATCGACAAGGACGGCGTGCCACCGCCGAGCTCGCTCGAGAGCGCCTCGGGTTTGTCGAGCCGGAGATCGACCGCGGCGACCGGCGGGTGCTTGCGATCGCCGGCCGGGGGCAGCAGCACGTAGCGCGCGAGCGCCTGCGCGGCCGTCTCCAGGGTGTGGAAGCGGCAGGCCTCGAGCAGGAAGCGCAGCTCGCCGGCGAGGCGCGCGTAGTCGACCCCGAGGCTGAGATCGCCTCGCTCGGCCACCTCGCCCGTGTCGACGTGCAGCGTGAGCGAGAGGCCGATCGACTGAGGGCGCACCCGCTCGGTGGGGTAGAGCCCGAGGATGCAGCGCACCGAGAGGCCGTCGAGCGAGAGCGCGTCGAGCGCGCGCCCCGTGCTCGGGTGCGGGATCGAGCCGAGGGAGGCCGAGGTCTTCACAGCACGCTGCTCCTTCCACCGTCGACGCTGAGCACCTGACCCGTGACGTAGGGCGCGTCTCGCACCAAGAAAAGCACCGCCTTCGCCACGTCTTCGCCCTGGCCCTCGCGGCCGAGCGGGATGCGCGCGAGGAAGGCCTTGCGTGTGTCTTCGTCGAAGTCCTCCGGGAAGATGACCGTGCCCGGCGAGACGGCGTTCACGCGCACGGTGGGCGCGAGCTCCGCCGCGAGCGCGCGCGTGAGCATGATGAGCGCGGCCTTGCTCAGCGAGTAGTGCGCGTAGCCCGCGATGGGCCGCTCGCCACCGATGTCGGTCAAATGCACGATCGAGCCCGAGGCGCGCCGGAGGTTCGGCAGGAGCGCCTGCGAGAGGAAGAAGGGCGCCTCGACGTTCACGGCCTGCATGCGCCGGTAGGCCTCGAGCCCGATGTGCTCGAAGGCGAGCTTCTCGAAGAGGCCCGCGTTGTGCACGAGCACGTCGAGCGCGGGCGCTCGGGCCGAGACCTCGCCTGCGAGGGCGGTGCGCGCCGCAGGATCGGAGAGATCGGCCGTGTAGACGGTCGCCTGTCTGCCGAGCGCGCGGCAGGCCGCGGCGAGCTCGTCGACGGCCTCGCGCGAGCGGTTCGCGTGCAGCAAGAGGTCGTAGCCTGCCTGCGCGAGCGCTTCGGCGATGGCGCGCCCGAGGCGGATGCCGGCTCCTGTGACGAGGGCTGTGGGCACGCCTTCACCATGCCCGAGCTGGGGCTGGGGAGCGCGAGAAAAGTGGGCGCTCGCCACCACCCGAGAGCTCACTTCTCGATGAGCAGCTCGGTGAGCATGTAGTTCGCGACGAGGATCACGACGCAGCTCTCGACGACGGCGCGCGTCGTCGCCACACCCACGCCGCGCGCGCCGCCGTGCGCGTAGTAGCCGTGCCTGCACGAGATCGACGACAGCAGCATGCCGAAGACCGTGGCCTTGATGAGGCCCATGGTCAGGTCTTGAGGCACGGCGAGGTTACGCACGCTCTGCATCCAGACGCCGAGATCGCCGCCGAGGAAGCCCACCGCGACGAGGTAGGAGCCGCCGAGGCCCACGGCGGAGTAGAGCCCGCAGAGCAGCGGCAGCATGAGGATCGACGCGACCAACCTGGGCGCGAGCAGGTACTGCACCGGGCTCACGCCCATCGTCGTGATGGCGTCGATCTGCTCGGTGACGCGCATGTTGCCGAGCTCGGCCGCCATGGCGCTACCGGCGCGCGCCGTGACCATGATGGCCGTGAACACCGGCGCGAGCTCACGCAGGAGCGCGATCGCCACGATGCCGCCCACCTGGCCCTCGGCGCCGAAGTTGCGCAGCGCGTAGGCGACCTGCAGCGTGAAGACCATGCCGCTGAACACGCCCGTCAGCCCGACGATGAAGATCGACTGCACGCCGATGAACTCCATCGCGCCGAGCAGCTGGCTGAGCCGGTAGGGCGGCCGCACGGCCCAGAAGAAGGTCTGGGCCGTGAGCGTCAGCATGTTGCCGATGTTGTCGAGCCAGTAGAGCAGGGGCTCGAGCAAGGCCGACGCGCCGAAGGCTTTGCGTTCCTCGCTCACCGAGCGCGATTCCTACCACGCTCGAGCGCCGAGAGGGTGGCCTCGAGCAGCGCGCGCGCGCGCGCGCCGCGAGCCCGCAACACCGCGAAACGACGTGCGCGCTGCCCTGGTTCGGCGGGTGCGAGGCGGAGCTCGAGCTCGAGCGCGCCGCCGCCGAGCTCGCTCGCGTAGGGCAGCCCCCACTCGACGAGCAGCGCGGCCCCTTCGGCGCGCGCCTCACGCAGCCCGAGCGGGCCGAGCTCGCTCGCATCCTCGAGGCGATAGAGATCGGCGTGCGCCACGCGCAGGCGCGCCTCGTGCTCGTGCACGATCGCGAAGGTCGGGCTCGTCACGCGCTCGTCGCCGGGCACGCCGAGCGCACGCAGGGCCGCACGCACGAGGAAGGTCTTGCCGGCGCCGAGCTCACCGGAGAGCAGCACGAGATCGCCGGCCGCGAGAGAGGCGCCGAGCGCACGCCCGAGCTGGGTGCTCGCGCGCCGCGTGGGCAGGGCGATTTCGGCGGTGTCGGGCATGATCGGGCGCGGGGCTCTCTCGGGGGCTGCATGGTAGCCTGCTTGCCCGTGTCCGACGCCGAGCAGTCGCTGGGAGGGCCGCCTCGAGGCGTCGAGCTCGCCGTGCTCTTCGCCGAGGGCCTGCCGGCCGAGCCGACGCTGCTGCGCGCTGCGCTGCGCGCCTACGACCGGCGACTCGCGGAGGCCGAGGTCGAGATCGAGCGCAGCGACGAAGACGGCGTCGTCGCGGTGATGCGCTGGCCAGGCGCCGAGGTCGCGCTGCTCGGCGCGCAGGCGCCGATCGATCCGGCCGAGCTCGAGCGCTGCCTCAGGCACTCGCATTACGGCGTGGAGCTGCGCGAGCGCGCGCGAGCCCACGGAGCGCACTACCGAGTCAGGGCGCGGGCTCCGCACGGCGCCTCGCTCGAGGGCTACCTCGCCTGCGCGACCGCCGCGGCTGCGCTCGCCAGCGTAGGCGGCTTCGTCGTCGTGCACGCGGCTGCGCGCACCAGCCTGCCCGCGGCGAGCATGGCGCGGAGTGGTCCCCACAGCCTCGACGCGCTCGAACGGCTCGCGCTGCCCCTGCTCGCCGTGGGCTTCGGCAAGTACGAGCTCGAGGGCGCCTCGGCGGTGTGGATGCGCACGCACGCCGCAACGCTCTACGGGCTGCCGGACCTCGCCTACGAGGCAGGCTCGCACGAGGAAGCGCCGCGCATCGCCGAGCTCTTCGACGCCGTGCTGCGGCACCTCTGGCGCGAAGCCGCGGCGCTCGAGGCCGGCCACACGCTCGAGCTCGACGGCGCCGCCTACGCGCTGCGTGAGCTCCGAGCCGAGGAGCCCACCCACGCGCAGGCCGGCGACGCGCTCGTGCTCGAGGCGCTCCCCGCAGCCTGAGGCGCGCGCCGCGCGCCCTCGCCGTGGCGCCCGGCATCGCGGCGAGGCTTTCCCATCGCGCCGAGGCGCGTACGATGGGCCTCTCTTCACCGCGCTCCGCCGGAGGTCCCCCATGCTTCGCTTCACTGCCGCGCTCGTCTGCTCCACCGCCTTGCTCGGGCTCGTCGTCGTCGCTTCGGGCTGCAGCGCAGCCAGCGACGACGCCTCTGGCGGCGCGGGCCCGGGCTCGGGCCCGGGATCCTCCGGCACCGGCGCGGGCTCGACGGGCACCTTCAGCGGCGCCGGTGGCGGCGGCGGCGAAGGCGCGGGCGGCCTCACCGGCGACCCGAAGACCTGCGCCGAGGCCGCCGAGTACAAGACCTACCTGGGCTGCGACTTCTGGCCCACGGTGACGGCGAACAACGTGTGGTCGCTCTTCGACTACGCGGTCGTCGTCGCGAACGCCGGCGACACGCCCGCCGAGGTCACCGTCTCGCGCGGCGCGAACCAGATCAGCACCGAGACGATCCCCCCGAACGAGCTGCGCACGATCTACCTGCCCTGGGTCACGCAGCTGAAGGGCCCCGACGCCGACGCCTGCGGCGGCGCGACGCCGCTCTCGCAGACCGTGAAGCTCGCAGATGGCGCCTACCACCTCGTGAGCTCCGTGCCCGTCACCGTCTACCAGTTCAGCCCGCTGCAGTACGCGCCGCAGGGCGGGCCGCCCGGCAAGAACTGGAACAACTGCCCTGCGCTCGGCTGCTTCCTCGAGTGCTTCTCCTACTCGAACGACGCTTCGCTGCTCCTGCCGAGCACCGCGATGACCGGCAACTACCGCGTCGCGGGCTTCCCGGGCTGGGCGCAGGCCAACATCGGCAGCTTCCTCGCGATCACCGGCGTCGAAGACGGCACGACGGTCGACGTCTACCTCGGCGCGAACGGCGCGGTCGTCGGCGGCGGCGGCGTCTCCGGCGCCGCGGGCAACGGGCAGGTGAGCTTCACCTTGCAGCGCGGTGAGGTCGTCGAGCTCGTCGGCACCACGACGAGCGACTTCTCGGGCTCGCTCGTGCAGTCGAGCAAACCCGTGCAGGTGCTCACCGGTCTGCCCTGCGTGAACGTGCCCAATGGGAACCCCTACTGTGATCACGTCGAGGAGAGCGTCTTCCCGGCCGAGACGCTCGGTCAGCGCTACTTCGTCACCGTGCCGACCGGCCCGCGCGGCAACCCGGTCGGGCACGTGGTGCGCATCGTCGGCAACGTCGACGGCACCGCGCTGAGCTACCCGAGCGGCGCGCCTGGCGGCGCACCCGCGACGATCGGCGCGGGGCAGGTCGTCGATCTCGGCATCGTCAACCAAGACTTCGAGATCGTCGGCGACAAGGAGTTCATCGTCGCCACCTTCCAGCTCGGCTCGAGCCTCGTCGACCCGAGCGGCGGCCAAGACGCCATGGGCGATCCTGCGCAGAGCATCTCCACCGCCGTCGAGCAGTACCGCACCAAGTACGTCTTCCTCGCGCCCAGCGACTACGAGCTCAGCATCGCCGACATCGTCATGCCCACCGGCGCGCAGGTCACGATCGACGGCGCGCCGATCGGCGTCACGCCCACGCCCATCGGCTCCGGCTTCGGCGTCGCGCGTGTCACGCTCGGCCCGGGCAACAACGGCGCGCACCTGCTCCAGTCGACCCTGCCGGTCGGCCTGCAGGTCATCGGCTACGGCGACGACACGAGCTACCAGTACCCGGGCGGGCTGAACCTCTCGCTCATCGCGCCGCCGCCGCCCATCCCCCAGTGAGGCGCCGCCGCTCACGCGAGAGCGCGCGCCTCCCGGTCCGGGGGGGCGCGCGCACTCATTGCGGCAGCAACGATCGTTCCGGCTACTTCGCCTCGAGCTCCTTCGTCACCACGTTGCCTGCGGCGTCGTAGGCCCGCACACCCACGAGGCGCGAGCCCTGGGGCACGATGCTCGACACGTCGCTGTCGAAGCGCTCGCTCGCCTCGTCGAAGATGCCGTCGACCGGGTGCAGCGGGCGCCAGTCGTCGGTGCCGGCGACGGCGATCTCGATGCGCGCGATGGGGCCGAGGCCGTCGCTGACCTCGCCGCTCAGCTTGCGGCCGTTGATGGCGAGCGACTTGAACAGAGGCGCGGTGTTGTCGACGAGGATCGTCGAGGACTCGAGCGCGTGTTTGGTCGTGCGCTCGGGGGGGTTCACGAGCTCGTCGCTCGCCTCGACGCGCACGCGGTACAGGCCCTCGGGCAGCGAGCTCGTATCCCAGTCGAGATCGCTCTTCGTGTGGACCTCGCCCGGCTTGAGCGCGTCGCGCCACTGCGACTGCCCCTCGAGGCGGTACCAGACGCGGTAGCGCAGCTCGTCCTTGTCGGGGTTCTCCGTCTCCCACTTGAGGTTCACCGTGGTCGAGGGCTTCGCGGCTTTGCCGCCCGAGGACTGCAGCCCCGTGCGCAAGGGCCCCGTGCGCTGGCTCTTCGCGTCGGCGCCCACCGAGGTCACGACCGCGCGCACGTTGTCGGTGAGGAAGGAGAGCTTCAGCTCGCCGAGCAGCGCCTTCGGATCGCGGGCGAAGCGCGCGCGCAGCTGCACGTAGCGCCCGGCCGGGCTCTGCACCTTGCCCGGCGCCGTGAGCGGCGCCGACCACGCGCTCCAGCTGTCGTCGGGCTCCTGCGTATTGCCGGAGCGCGTCATCACCTCGACCTGGCCCGTGCCGCGCCACGTGAGCATGCCGAAGCTCGCGCGCAGCCCGGCGTCGAGCACCTTGCTGGTCCACATCGCGTCGGCGCCGCCTTCACCGCGGATCTCGCGCACCGTCACCGGATCGCTCGTCACGAGGTAGGGCTTCGGCCCGGCCATCACGATCGAGGTGATCTGGCGCTCGTCGACGTCGGCCACCAGGCGCTCGAGCAGGTCGCCGTCGACCGTGTGCACGCGGCCCTCGAAGCCCGTGCCCACGTAGGGCGCGCCGTCGGCTCCGAGCGAGAGCACCGTGAAGTGCGCCTTCTTGTTCTCGATCATCTGCTCGACCACGCCGCTCTGGATGCGGAAGAGCTTGCCCTCGCCCGCCTTCGACGGCCGAGGCGCCTGCGGCGTCGCGGTGGTGGCGCCGCCCGACTTGTTCGGCAGGCTGAAGCCCGAGTACTTGTTCACCGCAGCCCACACGGTGCCGTCCTTCGCGACGGCGATCGCGGCGACGTCGTCGCCCTCGAAGTCTTCGAGCACGGCGGCGCGGCCAGGCGCGTCGATGCGGTAGAGCATCGCCTTGCCGCTCGTGCCCGCGTAGACCTTGCCGTCCGGCCCGAGCGCGAGGCTCGTGACGTGCGGATCGGGCGCGTCGAAGTGCACCTGCGCCTTGCCGTTCTGATCGATGCGCAGCACCTTGCCCTCGGGCCCCGTGGCCGCGTAGAGCGACTTGCTCTTGTCGTCGTAGGCGAGCGCCCAGACGTACTCGACGCCCTCGATCTTCTCGCCGAAGGCAGGCGCAGCCTCGCCCTTGCCCTGGCCCTTGGGCAGCCTGAAGAGCTTGCCCTCGGGGAAGCTGCCCGCGATGACGTCGCCGTTCCACGCGATCGCGAGCGCGCTCACCGCCATCTGTTCGGTCGTCGCGAGCACCGAGCTCTGACCGTTCGCCACGCGCACGAGCTTGCCCTCGTTGCCGGTGCCGATGAGCACGCTGCCGTCCGGGAGCTGCACGCTGGACCAAGCGCTCGCGCCCTCGCTCACCGGCGTCTTGCCGAGCGAGAGGCCTGCGCGCACGCGCCCACGCGAGTCGACCGCGACCCCGGTGAGATCGCCGCCCGAGAGCTCGTCGAGCGAGCCGAGGTCGAAGCTGCGTGTACCGACGGCGAGCGCCTCGTGGCTCGTGAGCGCGGCGAGCGCCGAGAACACACCCGCGGCGAGCGCGGCCAGGCGGAGCGAACGGAAGCGGCGGGAGAGCGGGGCGGGCTGGTTCATGGAGGTGGTGGCAGACGTGGCGATGGGATGGGCGTCGTCGTGGTCGCGATTCGACGAGCCGTACGTGGTCGTGCGGCTCACTTGAGCACCGGGCGGACCTTCACCCTCACGCGATCGCGCCCGACGAGGAAGCGCTGCACGGGGTGGCTGGTCTGATCGACGGCGGCGAAGGTCTCCGGGGCGACCGAGCTCGTGGAGCTGCGCAGCGTGTCGATCGCGCCGGGCGGCAGCCTCGTCGCGATGCGCCCGCGGTAGGACGCCGCGCCCTGACCCTTGAGGCGCACCGTCGCGACGATGCTCTCCTCGGGGAAGGTCGGCGTGCGCAGCGCCGCGACCAGATCGCTCAGGCTCTCGGGCGCGGGGCGCGGGCGCTCGATCTCGTGGCCGGGCGCGAGCTCGATCTCGACGTCTTCGTCGGCGAGCCCCTCGGGCAAGCGCACCTCGATCGTGCGCCTCTCGGCCTTGCCCTGGTAGGGCACGAGCTCCACCTCGATGCGCACGGGCTGGCCCACGTCGACCTCCGCCTGCACGGGGCGGCTGCCGCGGATCATCGCGACCTCACGCGCGAAGCTCACCTTCACGACCGTCTCGACGCTCTCGATGCGCGCCTCTTCCCAGGGGTTGTTGAGCAGGGCGCCGAGCGCGCGCGTCATGCGGCTTCGCACGAAGGAGTCGGCGCTGATGGGGTCGCCCGAGCCCGAGCCGAAGTCGCGGAACTCGAGCTCTCCGTAGCCGGCGACCTTCACCTTGCTGGTCGCGCGCCAGGTCATGTCGCCGCGCTCCGCGGTCGTCGCCTCGAGCGCGTTGCCGATGGCCATCGACGCGAGCATCGGCGCCATGAAGGGGTCGTGCGCCGCGACCGACTTCCACAGCGTCTTCGGCGCGCCGTCGACGCCCTCGATCCGCACCTGGACGGGGAAGGTCGTCGCTTCGCGCTTCGTGTCGACCACGATCGAGGCCTGTCGGTCGTTCACGAGCGTGCCCATCGGCGAGATCGGCTCGCCGATCTTGAAGGAGCGGTTCGTGCTCGCGAGGATCCAGTGCACCTTCGCGAGCGCGGTGGGCATGTCGCTCGCGCCGCCGCCCATCATCGGGTGCCCGAAGGCCACGAGTTTGTCGCCTTCGACCCGCGTGACCGTGCCGAGGCCCATCACCGAGATGTCGCCGGCGACGAGCTGCACGCCGATCGCGCCACCATCGACGAAGCCCGTGGGCCCGCCAGGCGGAGGCGCGCCCGCGCGCCCACCGCCGCCGCCCGCCTGCACGGGCACGAGGCCCATCGGCGTGAGCCAAGGCTCCACGGTCGCGATCGCCGAGGGCGACATGCCGCCGAAGAGCAGCGGCGTGCTGGCGGGTGCGAGGCTCGAGGCGCTGAGCGAGCCACGCTCCTTCGCCGCCTTGGCGCCGAGCTGCTTCGCGTGACCCTCGACGTCGTAGGCGAAGGCCGTGCTCTCGCCGTCGAAGAGGCCGCCGAAGGCGCGGCTCGACAGCGGCTTCGGCCGCGCGGGCGCGGCGCCCGCGTTCGCCGTGGGCAGGAGCGTCGCCTTCGGCTTGAAGAGCGGCGGGATCGGCTTGCGCAGATCCTCGATCATGTTGTGGATCGGCGTGACGCCCGCGATGGGCTCGGCGCCGAAGGTCCACCCGTAGGCGTAGGCGCCGATCATCTTGCCCTCGAGGTAGATCGGGCTGCCGCTCATGCCGGCCACGGTGTGCGCGACGTCGAGGCGCGGGTGGTTGGGCGTCTTGATCAGGATGAGGTCCTGGTTCGGGCGGAAGTTCTTCAGGACGCTGATGATCTCGACGTCGAACTTCTCGGGCGTCGTGCCGCTCATCACGGTGAGCCCGTAGCCCTTCATGCCTGGCTGCACGCGCTCGAGCGGCAGCACGTCGTTCGGCATCGGCGTGGGCACGGCCTCGGCCACGCCGAGGCCGAGCGCCGTCGAGAAGGCGAGCCCGGCGAGCAAGCCGATGGGGACGGGGAGGGAGGAGGGCAGTCGGGTTCGAGGCACGGAGGGCGGAGTGTAGCGAAGAAACCTCATGCTGCCTTCTTCCCCGTAGGGAGCGATGGGGGCGCTGGACAGGGAGCGGGCGCGAGCCGCCTGCCCGGGCTCGACGACCCAACGCGAAGAGACCGCCCGAGCTTCCACCTGGTTCCCGGCCAGACGGACGATCGCCCGGCTGTCGCACGCCGCCGGCTGCGCGTAGAGTGCCGCACCAAGGTGAGGGACGCGGTCATCGTCACGCTGCTGGTGCTCGGCTTCGCGCTGCTCGTCACCACGCACGTCGCGCTCTGCGGCTTCCTCGTGCTGCGCGCGAAGCCCAGGTGGCGAGGCCTCGCCGCCCTCGTCGTGCCGCCGCTCGCGCCCTGGTGGGGCCTGCGCGAGGGCCGCACGATCACCACGATCCTCTGGCTGGTCTCGCTCTTGCTCTACCTCTCGGGCGTGCTCGCCGCGAAGATCACCGGCTGAGCGCTCCGAGCCGCGCGTGCTGGAGCGCCCACCCGCCCCGGCTAGATCCGCACTTCGCGCAGGCGGATGTGGTTCTTGTCGAAGACGCCGAGGCCGAGCTCCGAGGCGACGCGGATGTACGTGGGCTCGCGGCCTGCGTCTTTCAGCGTGGGCAGGCCGGCGTCGAGGCGGTGCTTCTCGACGACGCCCCAGCCGATGACGTCCATCGCGACCGGATCGGTGCACACGTACACCGCCTCGTGCGGGATGCGCCGCGCCGGGTTCTTGTCGAGCGGGCCCTCGTCGTAGATGAGCTTGAAGCCGTCGGTCACGTGCAGGCGCACGCGGCTCGTCACGAGGCGCTGCGCATAGAGCTGCGCGATCTGCGGGCTCGCGTTGTGCGCGTGGAAGTCGTGCGGGTTCACGATCGAGCCGTGCGTGATGTTCTTCAGGGTGCCGGTGTAGCCGCAGATGCCGTGGTCTTTGATCTGCGTGACGTTGATCACCGCCGTGGCCTCGGTGAAGGCGCGCACGTAACGCGTCTTGCCGCCGGCGACCGGCAGCTCGTCCATCGTCGCGTCTTTGTTCTCGTGCACGCTCGTCGTGATGCCGGCGGGGAAATCCGGGTCGATGACGCCGGCTTTGTCGGCGATGCGCGTGCCGGCCATGAAGCTCGGGTACTGCTCGTAGATGTGGATGTTCGTGGCCGGCACACCCGCGGCGATCACGCCTCGCACCACCGCGAGCACGAGCTCCTTGTTCGCGGCCATCGTCGCGCCCTTGCGACCGGCGATGCCGTTGGGCTTGATGGCGACCTTGTCGGCCGGGTGCACGAACTTGGCGAAGGCACGGCCGAGATCGCTCTCGCCGGTGAGCTCGCTCATGGCGCGCTCGAGCATCGCCGTGGCGGCCTCTTGCTTGGGCCAGAGCCCGTTGTCGAGCAGCGTATTGGCCTTGTCGACGCGCACGATGCGCCCGGGCAGGCTGAGCGGCACGAAGCCGGCCGGCGGGCGCGCGACCAGGCTCGCGCTGCCGCCTTCGGCCTTCGCCACGTCTTTCGCTGGCGCGGACTTCGCGGGCTGGGCGCCTGCGCGCCCGGCGGCGAGGGCGAGCGCCGCCGCGGCCGCGGAGCCGAGCAGCTGCCGGCGTCGCACAACGTGGGATCGGTCGTCGTGATCGGACATCGTTCTCGGAGCCTCCTCGGCGAGCGAACAGTCATGCTAGCACTCGACCTCGGGCACGCGAGTCTCCAGCCCCGCGCACTCCTCGAGCCACGATGAAGCCTCGCTCCAAGAGCCGTCCGACCAAGGCCGCGTCGAGCCTCGAGCACCGCCTGCCCGTGCCGCAGCAGGTCACGATCTCCGCGCGCACCCACCAGCTGCGCACCTCGCCGCTCGGTGGCCCGGTCGATCGCGCGCTCGCCTTCGTCACCTACGCTTCGCGCGCCGTGCCGCTCACCGCGATGCTCGACGGCCTGCCCGCGCGCATCTCCGCCGTGCTCGAGGCCGACGTGGTCTCGATCTACCTCGCCGAGGGCGGCGGTGACGGGCTCGTCTTGCGCGGCAACGTCGGCTTCGATCGCCAGGCGCAGGGCACGATCCGCCTGCGCGTCGGCGAGGGCCTCACGGGCCAGGCCGTGGCCCTGCGCAGGCCGATCTGCGCGGTGCGCGCCTCGGGCGCCGAGGGCTTCCGCCGCTTCGACGAGCTCGACGAAGATCGTTTCCCCGTCTTCCTCGCGGTGCCGATCGTCGGCGCCGACAACCGCGTGCTCGGCGCGCTCGTCGCGCAGCGCGCCGCCGGGGAGTTCACTCCCTCGGACGTCGTCGCCGCCACGCTGATGACCGCGCCGATCGCGCACGCCGTGCGGCGCGACGCGCTGCTCGACGATCTGCGCGACAAACCCCAGCGGCGCACCGGCGGCGGCACGCGCAAGGTGATGCTGCCCGGCAGGCCGCTCGTGCCCGGCCGCGCGCTCGGCGCCGTCGCCGCGCTGCGCCGCCCCGCGAAAGACCGCCCACCCGGCGGCGTCGAGCGCTCCGCGCAGGCCGAAGCCAAGCAGATCGATGCCTCCTTCGACGCCGTCGAGCGGGCGATCCGCAAGCTCGAGGCGCGCGCGCGCGCCGCGAACCTCGTCGGGCCGCACAACGATCTGTCGAGCTTCGCGCTCATGGCGAGCGACTCGCGCCTGCGCGAGCGCGCCGTCGAGCTCGTGCGCCAGGGCAAGGGTGTGCCCGACGCGCTCTCCACCGTCGCGCGCGAGGTCACGCGCGCCGCGCTCGGCGCCGTGGGCGACCCCTTCCTCGCCGAGCGCTCCCGCGACATCGAAGACCTCTGCGACGCGGTGCTCATGCTCGCCGCGCCCGACGCGCGCGCCGCCGTGCCCTCGAAAGCGCTGCTCGTCGGCGAGAAGCTCACGCTCTTCGATCTGCTCGTCACCGCCAAATCGCAGCCCGTGGGCCTCGCGCTGGCGCAGCGGCCCTCGCCGCGCAGCGAGGTCTTCGCGCGGCTGCTCGGCGTGCCCGTGATCGCCGGCGTGGAGAGCATCTTCCGCTGGGCCTCTCCGGGCGACGTCGCGCTGCTCGACGCCGATCACGGTCTGCTCATCATCAACCCCTCGCGCGCCGAGGTCTCCGCGCTGCGCGCCTGGCGCAAGAGCCACGCCGAAGGCGAGCCCGCGGGCGCCGAGGCGCCGCCGAGCATGTCGGAGGGCTGGAGCTCCGGCCCGGGCCTCGACTGGGGCGACACCGAAGCGGGCGCCTGAGCGCCCCGGCCCGCGGCGCATGCCGCCCGGCGCGGGCGCGCGTCGATCCCCTTCGCGCCGCGCATTCCGTTGCGCTACAGCACCTCGTCGCCGCGCCTCGGGCTGTCGTGCCCTTGTTCGCGTGCGCCGACGAGAGAGCTTCACCGTGTACCGCGCGAGCGCCAGCATCCACACGCACTTCGCCCACCACGTGCGCGGCCACGACGGCCCCTGCATCTCGCTGCACGGCCACACGTGGAAGCTCGAGGTCGTCATGCAGGCGCGCGAGCTCGACAAGAGCGGCTTCGTCGTCGACTTCGATCGCCTGCACGAGCGCGTGCTGCTCCCGTGTTTCGCGCTGCTCGATCACTCGCTCGCGATCGGCGAGCAGACCTGGAGCGAGACGCGCGACAAGCTCGCCCCGCTCGGAGAGACGCTCGTGGCCTCGCGGCGCGAGCTGCTCGGCGATCTGGGCTGCCGTCAGCCCGGCCTGAGCGAGCCGCTCGAGGGCGCGCGCAACGAGTGGCCGGGCGGCATCAAGATCGCCGTCTTCCCCTTCACACCCACGAGCGAGCGCCTCGCCGAGTGGCTCTACCGCGTGGCGAGCGGCACCTTCACCGACGGGCGCGCGAGCGTCGCCTTCGCGCGCGTCTGGGAGACGCTGCACCCCGCGGAGACCTTCGCCGAATACGCAGCGGACTGAAGCTCTGCCCAGGCGCTGCACGACGATGATGCTGTCCCCTCGGCACCCTGTCGCGCTCTTCGCCCTGCTGTTCGTCGCACCGCTCGCCCAGGCCTGCGCGGAGCGAACCGCCGAGGTGCACGCCGGGGCGCCCAACCCACCTGTCGATGCGTCGGCTTCGGGCGACGCTTCGACGCCCTCCGCGAGCCGCGAAGTCGCGCGTCGAGCGGCGCCGCTCGAAGGCCTGGTGCTCGAGTGGTCGTCCGACGACGCCGAGCAGGGCAGCGAGTTCATGCAGGTCCAAGGCGACGGCAGCGCGCAGCTCGTGCTGATGGATCGGCACGGCTACCGCCATCGCGGGGCGCCGAGCTACGACCGGGCCGCGCTCGACGCGCTGTTCGCCGAGCTGCGCGCGGCCGAGCTCTGCGCGCTCCGGCCTGCGAGGCCGCTCGCGCCAGGCGAGGCGGTTGCGACGATGCGGGTACGCGTGCCAGGCATGGAATGCGAAGTGACGCTGCCTCGACGGCAGTGGGACGAGGACCCAGCGGCGAGCCGGAGCAGCGCTTGGTTCCGCGACGCGCGCGCTCAGGTCCACGGTCGCTAGCCACGTGCACCTCGCCGCGGAGGCGCGGTTCGTTCGAGGGCGGGCCCTCGAGGGTTGGTGAGCATCTTGTCATCAGCAGATGGAGGCATCATGATGTCTACATGCGCACGACGCTGACGCTCGAAGAAGATATCGCCGAGAAACTCCAGGAGTTGGCGGCGAAGCAACGCCTCAGCTTCAAAGAGACGGTGAACTCCGTGCTGCGGCGAGGGCTCAGTGCGCAAGAGCGCAGCGCGCCCGCGGCGGAGGCCTTCAGGCTCGAGCCGTTCCGCGCAGACTTTCGCCCCGGGGTCGACCCTTTGCGCCTCAACCAGCTCGCCGACGACCTCGACGCGGAGCACGCGCTCGGTCGCGCCCTCGCCACCGGTGGCGCGTGATCGTCGTCGACCTGAATCTGCTCGTCTACGCCTACAACGAGGCCTCTCCGCTGCACGCGAAGGCACGTGCGTTCTGGGAGCAATCGCTCAGCCAAGAACGGTCCGTCGGTATGCCTTGGGCCGCCGTGCTCGGCTTCGTGCGCCTCACCACACACCCTCGTGTGCTCACCGAGCCGCTCAGCCCGGCTGCCGCGCTCGATCGCGTCGACGCCTGGTTCACGCGCTCGAACGTGCGCATCCTCGAGCCGGGCCCCAGGCACCTCCTCATCCTACGTGACCTCTTCCAAGCCACGGGCGTAGGCGCCTCGCTGACCACCGACACGCATCTCGCGGCGCTCGCGATCGAGCACCAGGCCGAGCTCTGCTCGAACGACTCCGACTTCGGGCGCTTCCCAGGCCTGAGGTGGCGCAACCCGCTCGTGGGTGGCTGAAGCCCGATCGTCGTTCGTTCGACGATCTCGCTCGGCGCTCAGTCCTCGCCCGTCGGCTCCGCGTCGCGCAGGGCCGCGAGCCCGGCGAGCGCTGCGAAGCTCACCGGGTGATACGGCGGCCTCGGCGTGATCGGCAGGTCGACCGTGCCGCCGAGCTTCACGAGCGCCGAGGCGCAGCCGGCGAGGCACGACTTGCCCTGGCACCAGCCCGTGGCGAAGCCCGTGTAGCGCTTCGCCGACTCGAGATCCGTGTAGCCGCGCTGGTAGGCCTGCTCGAGCTCGTGCAGCGTCACGTCTTCGCAGCGGCAGACGATGATCTTGCTCACGGGACCGAGAGCATAGCGTGCTGGGTTCGTCGCGAGCGAGGGGCGCGCGACCGTCGTTTGGTTCAACGGTTGCGCCAGGTCCCAGGCTCACGGTGCTGGTGCAGGATCGCGAATACGCGCACTCGCTCCTCATGAACGACGAAGTAGACGGCGTAGGGGAAGACCCTCATGAGGGCGCGCTGGGCGCCGCCGGAGACTCGAGGGAACTGGGCGGGGTTCGCGGCCACGCGCTCGAAGAGCACGTCGAGTTGCTCCTCGAAGCGCACACCGAGCCCCTCCCGTTCGTTCTCGTAGCCCAGCGCTGCTTCGATCGCTTCGTGCGCAGCCTCGGATGTGAGCTCGACAATCATCCGCCGCGCACGGATCGGACGCGCGCTTGGAGCTCCGCACGCACATCACCCCAAGCGCGCAGCTCTGCGCTCGCGCTGCGCGCCTGTTCGAGGCGTGCCTCGATGATCTGCTCGTGCCATCCGGGCACTGCGAGCTCGGCGGGTGACGCGCTGATGAGATCCCACAGCGCCTGCACGTAGGCGATCTTCTCTTCGGCGCTCATGGCCTCGAAGCCGGGAGGCAGCTGGATCGAGGACTCCACCGACCGAGCCTAGCACGCACCCCACGCCTCGCTCGACGTGCCCGCCGAGCCCACGACGCGAGAACGCGACCGAGGGCTCGGGCCTCCGGTCGCGTTCGCTTCGGCGCCGCCGCGCCGCTCAGCGCGGCGCTGCGCGATTCACTTCGCGGGCTTCGCGCTCTTCTTGGAGCTCGAATCGTCCTTCTGGGCCTGGACCTCCTGCTTGGCGCGCCACTCGGCGAGCTTCTTGGTGGCGCGGCGCTTCTGCTTGTTACGGACGATGTTCTGTTGGGGCATGGCGCGCGCACTCTGACACCAAGTTTCGCGCCGGAGCAAGGCTTCTCCGACCGACCTCGACGCCCAAAATGCCGCGTGGGCGAAGCCAGAGGCTCCGCCCACTCCGCGCATGCTCAGTGCCTCCGCCGCGCGCTGCGCGTGCGCGAGGCGCGCGAGCTCAGTGCTTCGTCTCGCTCTCGTCGAGCTCGTCGTCGCCGCCCTTGAGGATGTCGAGCGCGTCGTCGACGAGATCGGCGATCGTCACCTCGGTGGGCTCGTCTTGCTCGTCGGCGACCTCGACGGTGCGCATGTCGCCCTCGAGCGCGGCGATCGCGTCCGTGAGCCCAGCATCGCCGAGCTCGACGGCGACCTCGATCGCCGCGGCGACCGCGTCGGCGTCCGCGTGCGCGAGGAACTGCTCGAGCAGCTTGCTCACGCCGGGCTCCGGCACCTCGGCGAGCACGTAGGGCAGCTCGGGCAGCGCGGGCGAGCCGACCGCGAGGCGCTTCAGCGCGCGCTCGATGCCCTGCGCGACCTCCTTGAAACGATCGAAGGCGAGGCCCTCGAGCTGCTCGGCCGCGACGAGGCGCGCGTCCGGGAAGTCGCTCGCGAGCACGTCGATCAGCATGTCGACGGCCTTCGGGCCCTCTTGCTCGCCGAGCAGGAGCGCGATGCGCTCGAGGCGCATCGAGGCCTCTTCTTCATCGGCCTCGGCCTGAGCGGCCTTCACGGCCTTCTCGAGCGTGGCGAAGTCGTCGGTGGCGGAGGCGTCGCTCAGCTGGTCGTGGAGCTTGCGCACTTTGCGCTCGGCTTCGAAGAGGTCGGCGAGCGTCTTGTCGAGGTCTAGGTTGGCCATGTCGGGCGCTTCGCTACCAGCCGGCCTCGCTCGCGGCAAGCGAGCATGTCGACCGCTCGCTCCTGCCTCGTGCTACGCCACACCCATGGAGCCGCTCGTGCGAGGAGCCGTCGCCGTGGCGCTGCTCTCTGCGCTGGGCTCGCTCGCGCCGGAGCGCGCACCCGCTTCGCCCGCGCGTCGCACCGTCTTCGTCGGTGAGGGCCCCACGCTCGCGCCGCCCGCTTCGGCCGAAGCCGCCCTGCCGCGCGCCTTCGTCGATCTCGGCTGCCCGCCGCGCCACCTGCCCGAGGGAGGCAGCTGCGTGCCGCTGCCCGCGGTCGACGCGCCGCTCGAGCGCCGCGGCCCCTCGCAGCGTGGGCTCGCGCCGCGCGGCGCGGCCTTCGAGATCCTCCCCCGCAGGCCCGATCGCCCGGCCGACCCCTACGCGCTGCGCTGGCCGCTCGACGGCGAGCCGAGCTTCTACGCCGAGCCCGGCGATGCGCGCGACGACGCGCTCAGCCCCGCCTCGGTCGAGCTCGCCGCCGAGCGCGGCGCGCGCGTGATCTCGCTCGATCTGCAAGGCCAGGAAGGCAAAGCCACGGTCGTCGGCACCGGCCGCCTGCACGGCACCACGGTCGTCACGGCGCACACGCTGCGAGAGGCCGGCCGCTTGCGCCGCTACTTGCTCGTCTACGGCAGGCTCGACGGCCTCGGCCCGTCGATCGAGGTGGGCCGCACGCTCGCCGAGGGCGACGTGATCGGCTTCGTCGGCGACTCGGGCAGCCCGGGCTACGTGCACCTCTACTTCGACGCACGCCAGCTGCGTGAGGAGCTCGACGCCGAGGGCGGCGCGGGCGTCGATCTCGCGCCGCTCGACCTCGCGCGCCTCGTCGAGCCGAGCGTCTCGATCGCGATCGACCCACGCAACCTGATGCCGCCTCGCTGAGCCTCTGCGACGCCGCGCGCGTTCGGCGCCGCTCCGCGCGCTACGGCACGAGTTTGTAGCCGTAGCCGTAGACGGTGAGGATGCGCTCGGGTTTGTCGGGCGAGCTCTCGACCTTCTTGCGCAGCTTCACGATGAAGTTGTCGACCGTGCGGTTCGTCGGCGCGGGCTCGAGCCCCCAGATCTTCTGCAAGATCTCGTCGCGCGAGACGGGCTGCCCGGCGCGCTCCCACAGGAGCCTCAAGAGCTCCACCTCGTAGAACGAGAGCGGCTGCGCCTGTCCGTCGCGCGTGATCGTGTGCGTGGAGAGCTGCACCTCGGCGTCGCCGATGTGGAAGACCTCCGGCTGCGCGCCCGCGGGCCGCGTGGCTCTGCGCAAGAGCGCGCGCATGCGCGCCGAGAGCTCGCCCACGCTGAAGGGTTTGGTCACGTAGTCGTCGGCGCCCGCGTCGAGCCCGCGGATCTTGTCCGACTCTTGCGAGCGCGCCGTGAGCATGACGATCGGCACGAAGGCGTCCCAGCGCCGCAGCTCCTCGCAGACCTTGAAGCCGTTCGTGTCCGGCAACATCAGGTCGAGCAAGATGGCGTCGGGCTTCTCCTGCTTGGCGAGGTTCACGCCGTCGCGGCCTCGGCTCGCCGAGATGACCGCGAAGCCCTCGAACTCGAGCGAGTCGGTGAGCCCCATCACGATGTGCGGCTCGTCCTCGATGATGAGGATCTTTCGACGCGGCTGCGACACGGCGAGCCCGACGCTAGCACGAGCGAGCAGCGGCCTCCGGGCCGGCTCGCTCGGGCGGGCTGGCCGTCCGAACTAGCCAACAGAGTTGGCTGCGTCACAGGCAACTCCGGTGACGGATCGGCCTGCGCCGCCTCCGCGCGGACCCTGAACCCCCGTGCAAGCCCGGGATTTCTCAGGCTCGATCCCTGCTGCTGCGCTTGAAGCGCTGCGCGGTCCCCTGTAGCTTCGCGAGGTCGGCACTCGGGTTGCAACGCCCGGGCTGCGGAGCCACTCGTCAGCGTGGTCTGCGTGCCGCATGCGCCTCCGGCGACCGCCGGGTGCGTCGCGGGCATACGCCGCGCTCCGAAGGCGAACCGGCGCTCTCTTAGAAAGGATCAGCAAGATGACGCGAATGAGGCAGTGGGCGCGGCGAGCTGGGGCATCCGGCGTCTTCGCAGGCGCCGCGGGTATGGCCTTCATCGGTTGCCTCGACCGCCCCATCGAGCGCGTCGAGCCGCGCACGACGAGCACGGTCGTCGAGCGCCTCACGCAGAGCGGCGTCGACAAGATCGACCTCCTGCTCGCGATCGACAACTCGCGATCGATGGCCGACAAGCAGGAGATCCTCGCGCTCGCCGTGCCCGATCTCGTCGACCGCCTCGTCAACCCGATCTGCGTCGACAAGGACGGCGTGGCCTCGCCCACGCAGCCCAGCGATCCCACGGCCGACTGCCCCGAGGGCTTCGACCGCGAGTTCGACCCGATCACCGACATCAACGTCGGCGTCATCAGCTCCAGCCTCGGCGCATTCACCGCCGCCCAGTGCGACGCCATCGCTCCTGCGAACGAGCAGCCCAACGACCGCGGGCGCTTGCTGAGCCGCACGCTGGCCGGTGGCACGGTGCCAACGTTCGAGAACAAGGGCTTCCTCGCCTGGGACCCCGAAAACAAGCGGGGTGGGACCGCTGACGCGACCACGCTGGCGAACACGCTCCGTGACCTGGTCGTCGGCGTCGGCCAGCTCGGCTGCGGCTACGAGATGCCGCTCGAGGCCATCTATCGCTTCCTGGTCGACCCTGCCCCCTACGACACGCTCGTGCGCGCGGGCAGCAACATCCAGAAGCAGAACGTCGACGAGATCCTGCTCCAGCAGCGCCGCGACTTCCTGCGCTCCAACTCGCTGCTCGCCATCATCCTCCTGGCCGACGAGAACGATTGCTCGATCGCCGTGGAGGGCCAGGGCTTCCTCGTGATGGAGCCCGGCACCTTCTACCGCAGCACCAACGCCTGCGCCGCCGACCCGAACGACAAGTGCTGCACCACCTGCTTCCAGGGTGGCGTGGTCGAGGGCTGCCCCTCCGACAATGGCTGCACCACCGAGAAGTACACCCAGGCCGAAGACCCAGCGAACCTGCGCTGCTTCAACCAGAAGCAGCGCTACGGCGTGAACTTCCTCTACCCCACGCAGCGCTACGTGAACGCCCTGCGCAACCCGACGATCAACCCCGCGCGGGTCGACCTCTCGCTCGGCGACAGCGCGGGTGTGCCCAACCCGATCTTCAGCGATATCTCCGGCGCGGGTGGCACGGTGCGCGACCCTGGCCTCGTCTTCTTCGCGGGCATCGTGGGTGTGCCCTGGCAGGCCATCGCACGCAAGAACGACCAAGGCCAGCCCGACCTCAACCTCGGCTACAAGACCTTCGACGAGCTCCAGGTCGAAGACGCCTTCACCAAGCTCGTCGGCAACCCCGACACCAGCACCTACCCCACCGACCCCTTCATGATCGAGAGCGTCGCCACGCGCGCTGGCACGAGCGAGCTCACGGGTGCGACGCTGCCGGCCGACAACGCCATCAACGGGCGCGATCGAACGATCCCCAACGGCGACGATCTCCAATTCGCGTGCATTTTCCCTTTGGCGACGCCGCAGCAGAACACTTCGGACTGCCTCTCTTGCGTCGACGCCAGCTGCAACAACCCGCTCTGCAACGGCACGACCCAGGTGAACGCCAAGGCCTACCCTGGCCTGCGTGAGCTCGCCGTCGTGCGCGGCATGGGCGGCCAGGGCATCACGGCTTCGGTATGCCCCGCCCAGCAGAACAACCCGGACGCGGCCGACTTCGGCTACCGCCCGGCGGTCGCCGCGATCATCGACCGCCTGAAGACGGCGCTCGGTGGCCAGTGCCTGCCGCGTAAGCTCAAGCCCAACGAGAACGACGGCAGCGTGCCTTGTCTCGTGCTCGAAGCGAGCGTGAACTCGGCCTGCGACTGCAACGCCGTGCCTGGCCGCCGCCCCGTGCCCGAAGACAAGGCGGGCGCGATCGAGGCCGCCAAGCAAGACGAGTTCAAGAACCCAGACTGGAACTGCTTCTGCGAGATCGTGCAGCTCTCGGGCGACGAGCGCACCATTTGCCAGAACGAGGAGGAGGTCGCCTCCACGATCAACGGCTGGTGCTACGTCGACGCGACCACCGTGCCGCCCACGGGCAACCCGGACCTCGTCGCGGGCTGCCCGCCGAACGAGCAGCGCCTCGTGCGCTTCCCGAATCCCTCGAGCGAGCCGCAGACCGGCGCGACGGTGTTCATCACCTGCTCGGGTGAAGCTGAGCAGTGATCGCCTGAGGGCTCTTCGGAGCTGAACGAGCCCGCCGCGAGGCGGGTGACCACACGAAACGGCGAGGCCACCGAGGCCTCGCCGTTTTGCTTTGGTGTGCCGATGAAGCGCGCGGCGCAGCCCCTCGAGGCCGCGCCGCTCTCGCGGGCTCAGCGCCCGCTGCAGGTGATGAAGGTCGTCGTATCCTCGCGGACCTCGCCGCCGTTCACCAGGCGCAGCATCCTGCGCTCGTTGGGCGCGCAGTGGCTCAGGAGCGCCGGGTCGCCGAGCTGGGGCGTGCGTGTGGCGTCGAGGTAGCACCAGCCGTCGATGCCCTGGGGCACGTCGAGCTCGCGCTGGCAGGCCTCGAGCTCCGTGCCACCGAGCTGCTCGATCTCGCAGATGCAGGCCCAGCCCTGGCCGGCGTAGGGGTCTTCGTTCACCGCGTCGACCGCGCCTCGGTTCGCCTGGCTCGGCGTGCGCCTGCCGGGCAGGCTCTCGCAATCGCAGGGCTCTCGGCTCGCTTCGAGCAAGAGGCACGCGACCTGGCCCTCGTCGTTCGGGTCGAGCGCGCGCGGCAGGCAGGGGTCGCTCACGAGCACACGCGCGAGGCGCTCGACGATCGCGCCGATCGCCGGGCGGTAGCCGTAGTCGGCCGCGCTCGCGTCGCCCTGCTCGGCCGGGCAGATCGACGCCGTGATGCCTTGGGCGCCGAGGCCCTCGAGCACCGAGAGCGGGCGCAGGCCGGGGTAGGCCTTCGCGTGCGTCTGCGTGGTGCCCTGGCAGAGCGGGTTGTCGCAGCTCGCGTCGGTGCAGGCGGCGCAGTCGGCGCCGGTAGGCACGCTCGACGAGAGCGGGAAGATGCACGTGTACTGGAGGTCGTCTTCGCCGACGATCGTGCGATCGCCGCCGTTCACCGGGTTCGCGCCGGGCAGGCTCGCGCCGACGAGCGGGCTCGCGCCGCTGCGCTTGGCGACGCTCTCCCGCATGAAGGGGTCGCTCGGGTAGAGGCTCGTATCGGGGCGGCCGACCAGCGCGGGGAACGCGTCGGAGTCGAGCAGCTCGTGGTAGCTGCGCAGCCCGAGCGCGAGATCGGGCTCGCCGCTCGCGTCGCGCCGCGCGACCGCCTGCCAGGGCACACCGACGATGCCGGCGACGAAGACCATCGAGGTGTTGCGCCGCGCGCCCGTGGCGCTCGCGCCCTCGTAGAGTGGGTTGGGCACGCCTTCGCCGCTGCGCACCGCCAGGTCGAGCTGGGTCGGGTCGATCGCCTCGGCCGAGAGCGCGTTCACGTAGCGCTGGGTGGGGTAGAGGAAGTCGACCCCGTAGCGCGACTTCTGCTGGAAGCAGCGCAGGTTCACCGGGTCTTCGGTCAGCGTGTAGCGCTCGACCGCGCAGCCGTTCTCGGGAGCGCTCGGGCAGCCGTCGAGCTCAGCGCCGCCGAAGCAAGTGGTGCAGCAACGATCGTTCGGATCGATCGCACAGGCCGCCGTGCTCCGGTAGAAGGGCCCCGGGTCGAGCGCGAGGAAGCCCTGCCCCTCGACGGCGACCGAGCAGTCGTTCTCGTCGCTGAGCAGGAGCACCGTCACGAGCGAGTCGGGCCGCAGGAAGGCGCGGCGCTGCTCGAGCAGCGCTTCGTCGACGCCCTCTCTGCGCACGCGCCCGCCTTCACGCACGAGCCGGTCGTAGGGCGCCGGGTCGACCAGGAAGCGCTGCATCGCCTCGAGCGGCATCTCGTAGCCGCAGCCCTCCTGGCCGACTCCGATGACCAGATCGCGCAGGCGCGCGACGAGCTCGTCGCGGCTCTGGATGCCGCCGCGTTCGCCCTTCGGGTCCCAGGCGAGGTAACCGCGGCTCTCGTGCGTGGGCACCTCCTGCCCGCCCGGCCCGCGCCTGAGCAGGTGCGCGCGATCGTTGGGGTGGAGCGGCGGCTCGGGCGCGCCGTCGCACTGCGTGGCGCCCAGCGCGCCGAGGTTCGAGCTGATGACGCCGATGTTCATGTCGGTCACCGACGCGAAGGCGCGCTCGGTGCCCGCGGGGCAGTCGTCGAGCGAGCTCGCTGGCTGCGTGGGCGAGGGCAGTCCCTCGCCGTCGACGCAGCTCGGGTTGAGCAGGCGGTCGACCAGATCGGGCAGCGCGTTCGCGAGCACCTCCTGTTTGTCGGCCATGGAGCCGGAGCCGTCGACGACGAGCAAGACGTCGAGCTTCGGCACGCCGCTCAGCGTGATGCGCTCGACGACCGTGCTCGTGGTGCGCGGCGTGGCGCGATCGATGGGGCGGTCGAGGCAGCTCGAGGCCGCGAGCGCGACGCTCGGCGCGGCGAAGAGCGCGAGCGTGAGCGATGGAATACGGCGATGGATCGGGGTGCGCATGCGGGATGCCCTCCTGACGAGCGAGCGCACGCAGCCCTCACGGCGCGCGAAGGATTCGCGTGCACGCAGCGGTCGCCGTGGCTCGGTGGTGGGGAGCCCGCGTTGCAGCGACCGTGCCGCGGAATTCTTCCGGCTTCAGCGGAACGCGCCGAGCCCCCAACGCGGCGATCGCGAGGCGATCGCATCCGCGGAGGGGCTCGGCGCGTGCTGGCAGCCAACTCGGTTGGTTGGCGCGTGCGACAACCGGGGTTGCGTGCCGCAGCTCTTCAGAGTGCGCCGCGGAAGGAGCGCAGCAAGCTCTCGATCATCGGGCGGTGGCCGTAGTCGAGAGCGGCGGGGTCTGCGAGCTGCGCCGGGCAGATCGAGGCTGCGACGCCCTGCGCGCCGAGCCCGCGTGTGACGGCGAGCGCACGCAGGCCTGGGTAGGCCTTCGCGCCGAGCTGAGTCGTGCCGTCGCAGATGGGGTTGTCGCAGGAGGCCTCGGTGCACCCCGTGCACTCCATGGCGTCGGCGTTCGGCTGCGCGAGCGCGTAGGTGCACGCGAACTGCAGATCGTTGCCGGTCGGGATGCTGCGGTCGTTGCCGTTGATCGGGTTCGAGCCCGGCAGCGAGGCGCCCGTGAGCTGGCTCGAGCCCGAGCGCTGGGCGACGCTCTCGATCATGAAGGGATCGCTCGGCGCCTGGTTCGTATCGGGGTCGCCGACGAGCGCCGCGAGCGCGCCGCTCGCTTCGAGCTCTTGCACGGGCTCGAAGCCCTCGGCGAGCGAGGGAGCGCCGCCCGCGTCGCGGCGCGCGATCGCCTGCCACGGCACGCCGACCACGGAGGCGAAGCGCACGAGCCCAGGCCCGCGCGTGGGGCGGTTCTGCCCGCTCAGATCGCTGAAGAGCGGGTTGTCGACGCCAGCGCCGCCGCCCAGCGAGAGGTCGGCGCGGCTCGGATCGATGCGCCGCTGCGTGAGCGCGTTCACGTAGCGCGCGGTGGGGTAGAGGAAGCTCAGGCCGTAGCGCTGCTTCTGGTTGAAGCAACGCAGGTTGACCGGGTCTTCGGCGAGCGTGTAGCGCTCGACCGCGCAGCCGTTCTCGGCGGCGCTGGGGCAACCCTCGATCTCGCCGCCGCCGAAGCAGCTCGTGCAGCAGGCGTCGTTCGGGTCGGCCTGGCAGGCGTTGGTGCTCCGGTAGAACTGCGCGTTGTCGAACGTGAGGAAGCCCTGGCTCTCGACCGCGACCGAGCAGTCGTTCTCGTCGCTCAATACGACGACGGCGAGCATCGAGTCGGGCCGGAGGAAGTCGGCGCGCTGCTGGAGCAAGACGCTGTCGACGCCCTGCTTCACGAGCAGCCCGCCGTCGCGCGTGAGCGACTCGTAGGGCTGGGGGTCGACGAGAAAGCGCAGCATCGCCTCGAGCGGCATCTCGAAGCCGCAACCCGTGGCGCTCGCGCCGACGATGAGATCCGCGACGCTCGAGACGAGCGCGCTCGCGTCGCCGCTGTCACCGTTGAGGCCGCTCGGGCCCCAGCTCAAGAAGCCCTTGTCCTCGAAGGTCGCGACCGTGCCGCCGCTCTCGGTCCGGGTCAGGAGGTGTGCCTTGTCGTTCTGGAAACCCGGGGCCTGGAGCGCTCCGTCGCAGAAGTCGCCTGTGAGCGCGCCGAGCGAGGAGCTGATGACGCCCACGTGGATGTCGGCGAGCGGCTGGATCTCACGCTCGTAGCCCGCGGGGCAGGCTTCGCTCGCTCCGGTGGGTTGGCTCGGAGCCGGCGCGCCGCTCGCGTCGATGCAGCGCGGCGAGAGCAGACGCGCGACGAGCTCGGGCACCGCGCTCGCGAGCACGGCCTGCTTGTCGGCCATGCCGATCGAGTTGTCGACGACGAAGAGCAGGTCGAGCTTGTCGGCGCTCGTGAGCCCGGGGTCGGGATCGCCTCCGCCCGATCCACCGCCGCCGGTGCTCGAGGAGCCGTCGTCGACCGACACGACACACGCGGAGGCCGCCAGCGCGAGCGCGAGGCAGCCCAGCGAGAGCGCGCTCGTGGGGTGGGGGTTCACAGCTCCATGCGTCTGGGTTCGGCGGCTTCGTCGCATGGGGTCCTCCTGGGCCGGGTCGGCAAAGGCTCGATGCGCGCGGGTGAACGACGAAGCAGCGATGCCCGCCCTGTGGCGCACCTCGCCCCGATGCTCGTCGACCCCCGTCGCGTTCGGCCTTGGAGAGCTGAGACCCGCCAAGGTGCGGTTCCTTGGGAACTTTCTGCCGATACGGTTGTCGCACCGCGCCCCCTAAGGGAAGACCCTTGCTCGAAGGGCGCCCGCAGGCGGGTTACCCGCCCGTTGCGAGGCTCGGGAGCGCTTTCGGGGCGGGTTACCCGCCCGTTGCGAGGCTCGGGAGCGCTTTCGGGGCGGGTCACCCGCCCGTGCGGGGCTCGGGAGCGCTTTCGGGGCGGGTCACCCGCCCTCTCCGGCCACAAAACACCGAAGGCGCCGCTGCTCACCGGGAGCAGGGCGCCTTCTGGGCTGAAACGCGGGGCGCAGGCCGGGCCTGCGACGCGGATCAGAACGGGATGTCGTCGTCGCCGCCGTAGCCGAAGTCGTCGGCGGGTGCGTCGTCGCGGGGAGCGGGGCGACCACCGCCGCCGCCACCCTGGCCGCCACCGCCGCGCGGCGGGCCACCTCGGCCGCCGCCGCCGCCGCCGCCGTAGCCGCCACCGCCGCCGCCACCCTCGAAGTCTTCGCCACCGCCGCCGCGACCGCCGCGGCCGCCCGCGAGGATCACGTTCGTGGCGTTGATCTCCGTCTTGTAACGCTTGTTGCCCTCTTTGTCGTCGTAGCTGGAGGTGCGCAGCGAGCCCTCGATGAAGATCGTCGAGCCCTTCGAGAGGATCTTGCCCAGCGCTTCGCCGCGCTTCCCCCACACGACGACGTTGTGCCAGTCGGTGCGCTCTCGGCGGACCTTGTCCTTGTCGAGGTAGCTCTCGGTCGTCGCGAGGCGGAGGTTGAGCACCGCCTGCCCACCCTGGGTGAAGCGCAGCTCGGGGTCGGCCCCGAGGTTGCCGAGCAACATCACACGATTGAGTCCGTCAGCCATGCATCACCTCACCGGATGGAACGCGCGCGCGGGCGCGCACGAGGGAGCGAACGTGTCCCCCGGCGGAAGGGGAGCGTCAAGGCGCCGAAGCCGAGGTGGGACGACGTGTGTCCGAGCTCGGTGAGGTTTGCTCAGACCACGCGGCCCGGGCCAGCTCGCCCTCAATGCCCTGCGCCGAGCGCGGCGGGCGCGCCGCTCGCGATGACCTCGGCGAGCAGGATGCGCGCGACGGAGAAGTAGACGACGATGCCGAGCACGTCGACGAGGCTGGCGATGAAGGGCGCGGAGCTCGTGGCAGGGTCGAGGCCGATGCGCTTGAGCAAGAGCGGGAAGGTCGAGCCCACGACGCAGCCGACGGTGACGATGCCTACGAGCGTGACGGCGACGGTGAGCGCGAACATGAGGCCGTCGCCCCAGAGGTAGGCGCGCAAGGCGCCGATGACCGAGATCGCGAGGCCCATGACGAGGCCCTGGCCGAGCTCGCGCCAGAAGATGCGCCAGAAATCGGCCTGCACGACGTCGCCGGTGGCGAGGCCGCGGATGATCAGCGAGGCCGACTGCGATCCCGCGTTGCCGCCGGTGGAGATGAGCAGCGGCACGTAGAACGAGAGCGTGGCGACCGCGGCGATGATCTCGTCGTAGTGGCGCAGGGCGGTGCCGGTGAAGAACTCGCCGACGAAGAGCACGCAGAGCCACACGAGGCGCTTGCGCACGAAGGTCCAGAAGCCGGTGTCGAAGTAGCCTCCCTCGGTGGGCTCGATGGCGGCGATGCGCTGCACGTCCTCGCCGGCCTCCTGCGTGAGCACGTCCATCACGTCGTCGACCGTGATGACGCCGAGCAGGCGCTGCTGCGGGCCGACGACCGGCAAGGCGGAGAAATCGTACTTCGCCATCGTGCGCGCGACCTCCTCCTGGTCGGTCGTCGGGCTCACGACGTGGACCATCTCGGTCATCACCTCGTCCATCGGCGCTTCGGCCTTGGCGAGCAGGATGTCGCGCAGCGAAGCGACGCCGAGCAGTTTGTCGTGCTGGCTGACGACGTACACGTAGTAGACGGTCTCGGCCTCGGTGCCCTCGTGGCGGATCTTCTCGATCACCTCGGCGACCGTCGCCTCGGGCCCGACCGACACGTAGTCGGTCGTCATCAGGCCGCCGGCGCTGTCCTCCGGCCACTGCGCGAGCTCCTCGACCTCGGCGGCGGCCTCGGGGTCGACCTTCTCGATCGACTCGAGCAGCGTCTCGCCGACCTCCTCGGGCAGGCCCTCGATGAGATCGGTGCGGTCGTCGGCCGCCATCTCGCTGACGATCGGCGCGACCTTGTCGAAGCCGATCGCGCCGACGAGCTGCTCTTGTTTGTCCTCGTCGAGGCGCTCGAAGATGCGCGCCGCCGTCTCGGTCGGCACGCTCTTCAAGAGGCGCGCGGCGTCGGCCTCGTCGAGGAACTCGACGAGATCGGCGAGGTCTTCGTCGTGGATCTCCTCGAGGAACTCGAGCAGCGCCTCGGGGTCTTCGTCGAGCAGCTGCCGTACCTCGGGCGCGATGGCGACGGCGACTCGGACCATGCGCCGCTCCTACTCGCGAGGCCTCTCAGGCGGGAGCGGAAAAACGCGAGCGAGGCGCCGCAGCTGGCCCGCTCGACGCTCGGACGCTCGGCGTGCGTTCAGGGATCGCGCGGCCGCTTCGCGAGCACGAGCGCGACGAGCAGCGCGGCGCCGAGGCCCAGCCCGAGGGCCGCTTCGTAGGGGTGCTCGACGGCGGCGAGCGCGCCGCGCACGAAGAGCCCGGGCGTGGGCGGAGGGGAGGGGGTGCCCTCGAGCTCGATGCGGCTCGCGGCCTCGCAGCTCGCGGCGTCGCCGACGCAGACGGTCGAGCAGAGCACGACGTCGCTGTCGGGCCCGGCGAAGGCGAGCAGGTGCTCGATCGCGACGGCGTCGTCGCCGCGTCGGCCGCGTAGGCTCTGGCGCGTGACGCCGCCGCTCGTCTCGGTCGAGCCGAGCTCGAGCGCGTCGGGCGAGAGCTCGGCGCCCTGCAGCGCGAACCACGTCGCCTTCTCGAAGAGCACGCCCTCGATGCCGGGCACGAAGCGCCCGCTCGAGCCGCGCGCGCAGCCGCCTCCCGCGCGCGCCGACGGGGCTTCGAAGGCGAGGCGGCCGAGCAGCTCGGCGCCCGGCAGGCGCGAGACGTCGAGCTTGGGCAGGCTGGCCGGGTCGAGCGCGCGCGCGCCCTCGGGAGGGTCGAAGCCGATCGCGAGCTCACCCTCGGCGTAGAGCTGGGCCTTCACAGCCCAGCTCTCACAAGAGCGCCAGCTCGTCGAGCAGGGCCTGCGCCTCGCTCCTCAGCGCCACCAGCTCCTGGTGCACACGCGACAGCTCGGCCGAGGACACGGCGCTCGCTTCGGCGGGCGCGGGCTCGATGCCGCCCTGGCGCAGCTTGGCCTTCGCGCCGGCGATGGTGAACTTGTGGGCGTAGAGCAGGTCCTTGACCTTGAGCAGCGTCTCCACGTCGCGGCGCGAGTAGATGCGCTGGCCCTTCGAGGACTTCTGCGGCCGGACGCTGCGGAACTCCGTCTCCCAGTAGCGGAGCACGTGCGGCTCCACGCCCACCAGGTGGGAGACCTCTCCGATCCGGTAGTAGAGCTTCTCGAGGTGCGCGCCTCGGTCGCTGTCGGGTGGTCGAGCCACAGCGGATGTCTTAGCTCGGTGAGGTGGCTCTCGTCGACACCGTGTCGCGCGACGCTAGCGAAACGAGCGACGCGCGCGCTTCAACCGGAGCTTCCGCCCGGGCCTCGGCGCGCCCAGGCGTCGCCGCTCGAGGCCCCGCCCGCGTGGGCGGCGGGTGCGGCTGCGTGCGAAGCCTGGCCGCCGCGCGCGGCGACCGGCGCCGCCTCCTGCGCCGGGCTCGGCGCGGACTGCCCGCCCGCGTGGTTCGAGGCGCCACCGTTCGCGGCGCCCGAAGGCGCGCCGGTGTTGAGCTCGTGGCGCAGGATGTTGCTCGCCTTGAAGCTCAGCACGCGCCGCTCGGTGATGAGGATCGGGTCGCCCGTCTGCGGGTTGCGGCCCTGGCGCTGGCGCTTGTCGCGCAGCACGAAGTTGCCGAAGCCGGAGACCTTGATCTTTTCCCCGCGGCCCAGCGTCTCTTTCATCGTCTCGAACACGAGATCGACGAGGTCGGCGGCCTCCTTCTTGGAGAAGCCACCGAGCCGGTCGTAGATCGCTTGGACGATTTCAGCTTTCGTCATGGAGCGCCCCCGAAAATCCAGGATTCTCGAAGGTAGACCCGGCCTTGCCCGCTGGACAAGGGCCGGCGGACCTTGGGCGATGGAAAACACGAGGGCGACCCCACCGAGCAGGGTCGCCCTCCTGTGCCGCCTGCGCGCCCGCGAGCGCGCCTGCTGCGAGGCTCAGGCAGCCTGGATGTCGCTGTCGACCTCGTTCGCGGCGGCGAGCGGCGCGTCGCTCGGGCGCTCGACGGCCGAGCCCGAGGAGAGCGCGGCGCGGCGACGCTCGGCCTGCTCGCTCGCGACGAGCATCGCCACGTAGCCGTAGCCGAGGGTGAACAGCATCGCGAAGGGCGTCGCGAACCAGTGGCCGGTCTGGATCGAGGCCACGACGGCCGCGAAGGACCAGAGCGCGAGCCCGACCTCGACCATGGGCAGATCGGCGCGGGCCTTGTAGCGCGCGGCGTTCGAGCCCTGCTTCGGGGTGCGCACGAACTCGCCGGCCATCGACTGCAGGCCGTCGCGCACCGCGAGCGTGAGGTGCGGCGCGAGGCCGGTGCCGAGCGCGATGAGCATCGGGAGCTTGGCGAGCGCAGCGACGCGCGGGCGGCCCTGGGCGCGCTCGGCCTCCATGTAGAAGGCCGCGAGCGAGCCGGTGCTCGCGCTGAGCAGCGGCAGGTCGACGAGGAACATCGTGAGGTTGCTCGTGGCCGGCATGAGCAGGAGCGCCGGCAGGAGCAGCACGCTCAAGAGCACGAGCAGCGGGTAGGCGAAGTGAGGCGTCATGTGGAAGACGGCCTCGATGCGCTGCGCCAGGCTGAGCTCGGCGCTCCACACCCGCTTCAGCAGCTTGCGCGCCGTCTGTACGGTGCCCTTCGCCCAGCGGTGCTGCTGCGCGCGCACGGCCGAGACCTCCTCGGGCAGCTCGCTCGGCGTGACGACGTCGGGCCGGTAGATGAAGCGCCAGCCCTTGAGCTGCGCGCGGTAGCTGAGGTCGAGGTCCTCGGTGAGCGTGTCGTGCTCCCAGCCGCCCGCGTCGCCGATGGCCTCCTTGCGCCACATGCCGCCGGTGCCGGAGAAGTTGAAGAGGAAGCCCGCGCCGAAGCGCGCGCGGTTCTCGACGAGGTGGTGACCGTCGAGCATGAGGGCCTGCACCTTGGTGAGGACCGACACGTCGCGGTTCATGTGGCCCCAGCGCGTCTGCACCATGGCGATCGTCGGATCGTCGAAGTGGCGCACGATCGAGCGCACGAACTCGGGCTGCGGCACGAAGTCGGCGTCGAACACGGCGATGAGCTCGCCCTTCGCCGTCTTCAGGCCGTTCTCGAGGGCGCCGGCTTTGTAGCCGGTGCGATCGCTGCGGTGGATGTAGACCGCGTCGATGCCCTGCTCACGCAGGCGCTCCACGTGGTTGCGCGCGATGGCCTGGGTCTCGTCGATCGAGTCGTCGAGCACCTGGATCTCGAGGCGCTCGACCGGGTAGTCCATCTTCGCGACGGCATCGAGCAGGCGCGGGGTGACCGTCGACTCGTTGAAGAGCGGCAGCTGGATCGTGACGTGCGGCAGCTTCTCGAGGTCGGTCTCGCTCGCGTAGGGCGCGCTGGCGATCGTCTCGGCGACGCGCTTGCGGTGGACCCGGCAGAGGATCACGAGGTGCAAGCGGTGCAGGCCGTAGGCCGAAAGGGCCAGCAGGACGGCGAAGTAGATGACGCAGAGGGCTAGGCTCAGCATGGTGCGACATCGGAGCTAACATCGCGCCCAGGCCGGATTGTCACGGAGTTGTAAATGCTTGTAGGGAGCTGTCGCGCTGCGTCGAGAACTTGACTCCTGCGTCAAAGCCGCTCCTCCGCGCGTAGTTCCAGCTGCGGTAGAGTCGCCTTCGTGACGCGCCGCCTACTCGCCACGCTCGGCCTGCTCTCCGCCACGCCCCTCTTCGGGCTGTCCGCCTGCGACCAGCGGGTCCCGGACGACCTCGGCCGAACCCAGCCGGGCCCTGGCGCGACGATCCGTTACAACCTCGCCCACCAGCCGCTGCCCGACATCCCCCTTCCGAACGACGCGGCGACCTGGCCCGACCCGACCAGCCGGACCGGGCTGCGCATCAACGCGAGCTTCCTCGCGCCGACGGCCATCGAGCGCGACGCCCGAGAGCGCTTCGGTGAGCTCGAGGGCTGGGGCACCTTCTCGCCGATCTCGGTCTCCTTCGATCTGGCGGCCGTCGACGGCAGCCCGAGGCGCGTCGATCAGGCCGCGCTCGATCTGAAGAACCTCGCCGAGCGCCACCAGGGCGACGACTACGACTTTGCCGACGACGCCGTCTACGTGATCGACCTCGAGACGGGAGTGCCCGCGGTGCTCGACGTGGGCGCCGGCAACTTCGACTACACGCTCAAGCGCATCGATCGTTACTGGGCCAACGATACGCGCGCCTCCGAGCGCAACCTGCTCTTCGAGACGATCGACGAGACCCAGCGAGGCCTCGTCGATCGCGCGGGCTTCTTGCCCGAGCACGACACCGACTTCGACGGCGTGCTCGACGTGCCCAACCTCGACGACCCCTACGCCTGCCCGCCGCACGACGCGGTCTGCGACGATCCGAAGAGCCCGAGCTACGGCGAAGAGAGCTGCGTCGAGACGCGCAGGTTGCGCGATCGCTGCATCGCCGATCACCTGCTCACGCACTACGAGCGCGAGACCGACACGCTCCTGCTCCGGCCGCTCTTGCCGCTGCACGAGAAGCGCCGCTACGCGGTCGTGATCACCGACCGCCTGATCGACGCGAACGGCGACTCGGTGAAATCGCCCTTCGAGCTCGTCTACCACGCCTCGCAGCGCAGCTTCGCCGAGCGCGTGAAGGAGGTGCTGCACGACGCGACGCTCGCGCCCTACTTCGGCGATCTCGCGGGCACCGGGCTCGAGCGCGTGTCCTTCGTGTGGGGCTTCACGACGCAGCCCACGGTCGAAGACCTGCGGCTCTTGCGCGACGGGCTCTACGGTCAGGGGCCCTTCGCGCGCTTCGCGACGGAGTTCCCGGCCGAGCTCGAGCTGCAGCGCCTCGTCGGCCTCAGCGCCAACCTGAAGGAGGGAGGCAGCGATCCTGCGGGCTGGCAGACGAGCCCCGAAGGGCAGGGCGCGAACTGCCCAAAGCTCGCGGGCAACCTCTACTCGGTGAAGATCGAAGAGATCCGCCCCGTGCTGCAGCTCGCCGTGGAGCAGCTCTTCGGTGAGGGCAGCGGCCCGGCGACCGACGCCTTGCTGAGGAGCTTCGACCACGTCGACTCGATGGTCTTCGGCACCTACCGGGTGCCCTTCCTGCTCGAGGGCGGGCCCGAGAACACCGACCCGAAGTCGGCCTTCAACCTCGATTACCGCACGGGGCAAGGCGAGGTGCACACCGACACGGTGCAGTTCTGGATGCTCATCCCCAAGGAGACCGAGCAGCACAAGCAGCCCTTCGACGTGAACATCTATGGCCACGGCTACACCGGCAACCTGCTCGAGCAGGTGTTCTACGCCGGGCACATCGCGCGCCACGGGCTCGCCGTCGTGGGCATCAACGCGATGGGGCACCACCTCGATCTGGGCGACGAGGGCGTCGAGACCCTCGCGAAGGGCCTCTTCTCCGGCGGCTGCATCGGGCCGGCCTACGAGGCCCTCTTCAGCGGGCGCGCGCGTGATCTCGATCGCGACGGCAGGCCCGACTCGGGCGGCGACTTCTGGTCGAGCTACCTCTTTCACACGCGCGACGGCGTGCGTCAGTCGGTGCTCGATCACATCCAGCTCGTGCGCATCCTGCGCAGCTTCGGCACCTCGGCGGGCGGCATGAAGTGCCGCAACGAAGCGACCGGCTGGGCCACGCCTGCGAGCGAGCCCTGCGACGTCGACGGCGACGGCGCACAGGAGGTCTTCGGCGATTTCGACGGCAACGGCGTGCCGGACGTCGGCGGCCCCGAGGCGAAGTTCGGCACCTGGGGCGAGTCGCTCGGTGGGATCTTGAGCGGCATCCACGGCGCGATCGACGCCTACGTCACGAGCGCCTCGCCGGGCTCGGGCGGCGGTGGCCTCACCGACATCGGCATCCGGTCGTTCCAGGGCGGCGTCATCGAGGCGGTGCTCCTGCGCCTGTGGGGCCCGCTCGTGGTCGGTGTGCCCAGCGAGGAGCGCACGGCCTGCACGGGCGGTGCGGGCGACTCGGACCAGTGTACGAGCTGCGCGCCGGGCGAGGTCTCGCTGCGCTGGGTGATGCCCGACACGAATTCGACCGGCGAGCTCGAGATCACCTGCCTCGTGCCGGGCGCGATCCAGAATACGACGCTGCTCGTCTACAACCCCGACAACGACGAGCTGCGCTGCGCGCGCGTCGGCGAAGACGCGCGCTTCCGCGTCGGCATCCCGACCTCGATCGGCGATCGTGTGACGCTCGCGTTCTACGCCGGCGTCGACGGCGTCGAGGACTACGCGAGCTGCCGGCCGAGCTTCGGCGACGCCGAGCCGCGCAGCTACGTCGACGCCTACGGGCGCGGCCGCGTGCCGAACGGCACGACGAACGCCATCGAGAGCGAGATCTGCCAGGGCACGAGCTGCGGCGTCTTCCAGGGCGTGTTCTACCCCGAGGGCTCGACGCTGCGCGCGCCGGCCGAGGGCTACGGCCAGATCCGGCAGACGCCGGCCCTGCGCAGGTTCATCCAGCTCGCGCAGATCGCGCTCGACCCTGGCGACCCCGTGAGCTTCGCGCCCTACTACGCGCAGCGGCGGATGACCGACCCCTTCGGCGCGCCGATCGCCTCGCACGCGGTGCTCACGGTGAACACCATCGGCGACATGAACGTGCCGATCGACGCGGGCATCGCCTTCGCGCGCGCGACCGGAGCGCTGCCCTTCCTCCGGCCCGATCAAGCCGAGAAGTACCCGCACTACGCCGACTACGTGACGCCCGCCGCGCTCTACGAGGCGCTCGGCGACAAGACGCCGAACCAGGACCTCATCGACAAACACGTCATCGAGGGCATCACGGCGCTCGCGCGCCACCCGGCCGGCGACGCCTGCGCGACGAGCGCGAACGCCTCGGTCGACGGACAGTGGACCTCGCTCTCGGGCGAGCTGCGGGCCTGCTTCCCCACCGGCTGCGCGACGGGCGGCGTCTCGTGCCCGAGCGGCTCGAGCTGCGACGAGGCGCTCGATCGTTGTCTGCCGCGTCCGCTCGGCCAGACCACCTGCGAGGAGGCGCTCTTCGACAAGGACGACCTCGACGAGGGCACGGCGCTCTACTTCGAGCAGGCCTCGCCGGTGCCGCACCGCCTCGCGCGCTACACCGCCTCGGCCAACCCGAGCACGATCGATCTCGTGTGGGAGCCTCGCCTGCTCGGCGTGCCGCGTGGCCCCGACGGCGGCTGGCGCCCGCGCGAGGATCGCCGCCTCACCGGGCTGCTCGACGCCTACATCGTGCCGGAGGGCACGCACACCTTCGTGAACGGCGACCCCTGCGAGGCCTTCGACGCAGGGCTCTACCTCACGAACCTGGTGGCGCGTTTCTTCCAGACCGACGGCACCGATCTCTACTACCTCTCGCACCCGTCGACGCACCTCTGCCTCGGCGAAGACGCCGCGCTCTGCGGCTACCTCGACGCATCGGAATCACCGTGAGCGAACGACTCTCGATCGACGACGCGACCCGCAAGGCGCTGCGCGCGCGCCACGTCGCCTACACCAAGGAACGCCTGCGCTCCGACCGAGGCCGCGCCGAGCTGCGCGCGAACCTCGAGGCAGGCTTCGCCGCCGTGATGAAGCGCCCCGTGAAGGAGCTCGTCGAGGCCGAGGCCCTGATCGCCTTCGTCGAGCACCTCCTGAGCGAGCCGGTGCTCGTGCATGCCGTGAGGCCGATCCTGCGTACGGCGATCCTGCTCGAGGCCGGGCGCCTGCGCGAGGAGCCGCTGCCCGCGAAGACCTACGTGTCGAGCGAGGCGCGCGCGTCGATCGAGCAGCTGCTCGAGCGGCCCGGCATCGTGCCCGCCGCCTTCGTGCGTCAGCTCGTGACGCACCGGGCCTTCGAGCGCGTGATGAGCGAGGTGCTCGACGACGCGCTCAAGCAGTTCGGCGCGAAGATGAACCCCTTCACCGCCGAGTGGGGCCTGCCGAGCCTCACGAAGAAGACGGGCGCCTTCTCGCTCGGGCTCGGCGCGGTGCTCAAGAGCTTCGAGAACGTGCAGCAGGAGTTCGAGCGCAGGCTCGAGCCGGAGCGCAAGCGCTTCCTCTCGGCCTTCGCACGCACGGCGCTCGGCACCGTGGCCGACCTGCTCGTGCGTGGGGCCGACGATCCGCCGATGGTGGAGCTGCGCAAGGAGCTCTTCGCGTGGGTGCTCGAGCAGCCCACGAACGAGCTCGCGGCCAACTGGAGCGAGCGCAACGTGGAGCTCGGCGAACAGATCGGCCACGAGCTCACGAAGCACGTGCTGGGGCTCGAGGCGACCAAGCGGCGCAGGCGCGCGATGGTGGAGATGTTGCTGGGCGCGCACGGCTCGCAGTCGCTCGAGGAGGCGCTGTCGAAGTACGGCGCGCGGGTCGAGCCGGACTTCGACGCGCTCGTGGGCGCGCTGTGGCCGGCCCTGCGGGTCGCGCTCGACACACCCGCCGTCGACGCCTGGCTCGACGACGTCGTCGGTGGCTTCTGGGACGAGGTCTGAGCCGCGGCGCGCCTACTTGTCGAGCTGGCGCTTGAGGAACTCCGCGGCGCGCGCGGCCTCCTTCGAGCGGGGCACGTAGGCGTCGTGGTCGTAGCGCATCGGGAGCGTCTCGATGTTCACGTGCGGCGCGTCGCACACACGCAGGAGGTCGCGGCGCAGGTCGTCGAGCGACTCGTAGCGGTTCTCCGGTCGTTTGCGCAGCGCCGCGCAGACGATGGAGTCGAGCCCGGGTGGCAGCGACTCGACGAGCCACGAGGGCGGCGGCGGCTTCGACCAGACCTGGTGCGCGAGCACGAGCACCTCGTCGTAACCGTCGAAGGGCAAGGCGCCGGTGAGCGCGCGGAAGAGCACCACGCCGAAGCCGTAGACGTCGGTGGCGGTCGTCACGCCGTCGTCGAGCACCTGCTCGGGCGCCATGTACTGCATGGTCCCGACGGCGTGCCCGGCGGTGCTCTCGTCGATGTGCGACTCGGTCTCGGCGAGGCCGAAGTCGAGCAGCTTCGCGCCGAAGGGTGAGCCGACCGGCCCGACGAGGAAGAGGTTGTGCGGCGTGACGTCGCGGTGCACCACCCCCGCGGCGTTGGCCGCTGCGAGCCCGGCGGCCACCTCGGTGAGCAGGAAGAGCGCGCGATCGAGCGGCATGTTGCCCTCGCGCTCGAGGTACTCGCCGAGCGTCTCACCCTCGAGCAGCTCCATCACGATGTAGGGGCGGCCGTCGGGGCGGGTGCCGACGGCGATCGTCTCGACGATGTTCGGGTGCCGGACGCGCTGTGCCGCGGCGGCCTCGCGCAGGAAGAGCTCGACCCCGCCGGGGCGGTGGAAGTGCTCGGGCTCGAGGATCTTCACGGCGACGCGCCGCTCGGTCTCCACGTCGCGAGCTCCGTAGACACGCGCCATGCCACCCTGGCCGATGCGCCCTTCGATGGAATAGCGACCGGCGAGCAGCATGCCGACCTTGGTGGTCGAGGCTCGGCGAGCCGGGGAGCGTCGGTCGGGTCGGGTCACGGGGCGTCGGCCCTCGGCGGAGGGCCGTGCGAGCCTACAACGACGCGAGGTCGAGCCAAGGGTCGAGGCGCCGGGCTCGCCGGAGAAGGCCGCTCGAAGCGGGCCTTGGCCGGAGCAACTTCGCGGTCGATGTACTGCACCCAGGCCCGACTGCGTCGATCGGGCCTGGGTGCAGAGAACAGGACCGTCGGGTGCACACCAGTCGCCTGAGCTTCGAGTGACCGACCCTCGCCCAATTGGGGGTCGGCCACTCGAAGCGCAATCAGTGCAACCGGTTCACGGTGTACCCTTCGTCGCCATGGCCTCGCCGCTCTTCCCCGAACCGCCGCCCGCCGTTCCGCCGACCACGCTCGCCGAGATCGACCGCCTCGTCGACAAGCTCGCCTCCCGCAAGGACGCCTGGGTGAAGACGGGCATCCCGCGGCGCATCGCGCTGCTCGAGGCCTGCATCGCGAGCACCACGCGCGTGGCCGAGGAGTGGGTCGAGCTCGCCTGCAAGGCGAAGGGCATCGCGCTCGGTTCGCAGCAGGCCGGCGAGGAGTGGCTCGGTGGTCCCGTCACCACGGTGCGCAACCTGCGCCTCTTGATCGACGCGCTCGAGGCCGGCGGAGAGCCCGAGCCGCCGCGTGTCGCGCTGCGCGCCGACGGCCGCGTGGTCGCGCAGGTCTTCCCGCGCAACACGCTCGACAAGCTCATGATGGGCGGCATCTCCGCCGAGGTCTGGCTCGAGAAGGGCAAACCCGCGACGCAGGGGCGCATCTACCGCGAAAAGCGCGACGGCCAGAGCCACCCGGGCAAGGTGTCGCTCGTGCTCGGCGCGGGCAACGTCGCGTCGATCGGCCCGATGGACGCGTTCTACAAGCTGTTCGTCGAGGACGAGGTCGTCATCCTCAAGACCAACCCGGTGAACGCCTACCTCGGCCCGGTGCTCGATCGCGCGATGTCGCCGCTCATCGACGAGGGCGTGGTCGCGATCGTGCACGGCGGCGCCGAGGTCGGCGCGCACCTCGTCGAGCACCCCAAGGTCGACACGATCCACATGACCGGCTCGGACCGCACCCACGACGCGATCGTCTACGGCAGCGATCCGGAGGAGCAGGCGCGGCGCAAGGCCGCGAAGGACCCGCGCATCACCAAGCCCATCTCGAGCGAGCTCGGCGCCGTCACGCCGGTGCTCGTCGTGCCTGGCCCGTGGTCCGAGTCGGATATCGCCTTCCAGGCGCGGCACGTGGCCTCGATGGTCGCGAACAACGGCAGCTTCAACTGCAACGCGGCGAAGGCGCTCGTCGTCGCCAAGGGCTGGGCGCAGAAGGACCGCTTCGTCCAGGCGGTGCGCGACGCGCTCTCCAAGATGCGGCAGCGCAAGGCCTACTACCCGGGCGCGAAGCAGCGCTACCAGGCCTTCCTCGAGCACTACCCCGACGCCCAGAAGCTCGGCGCCGAGTCCGACGAGGTCGTGCCGTGGACGGTGCTCCCCCACGTGCCCGCGGCCAAGGGCGAGTACGCGCTCACCAACGAGGCCTTCTGCGGCGTGCTCGCAGAGGTCGAGCTCGACGCGAGCGACGCCGCGAGCTTCCTCGAGAAGGCCGTGCCCTTCGCCAACGACACCATGTGGGGCTCACTCAGCTGCATGATGCTCGTGCACCCCGAGACGGAGAAGCGCTACGGCGATCAGATCGACCGCGCGCTCGAGGAGCTGCGCTACGGCGGCATCGGCTACAACGTCTGGGCCGCGCTCAACTACGGCCTCGTCGTGACGACCTGGGGCGCCTTCCCCGGCCACCCGTCGGAGGACATCCAGAGCGGGCGCGGCGTCGTGCACAACACCTTCCTCTTCGACCACCCGGAGAAGTCGATCGTGCGCGGCCCCTTCCGCATCGCGCCTACGCCGCTCTGGTTCGCCGACCACAAGACGCAGGCCGACACCTCGAGGGCCCTGCTCGAGATGGAAGCGAACCCGAGCTGGCTCAAGCTGCCCAAGCTCATCGCCGCCGCGGTGCGCGGCTGAAGCGCTGAAGACGTCGAGCGGACCGCGAGCGAGTCGGTGAAGACCGCCGCCGAGCGCATCGCCTTCGTGGAGGCGCACGCCCTCGTGGATCGTGCGCCTCTCTTGCCCGAGCTGCGTCTGCGCCTCGCGACCGAGTCGACCGCGCTCTGGCAGGTCACCGAGGCCTGGCTGCATCAGCGCGACGTGCCCCCGCCCTTCTGGGCCTTCCCTTGGGCGGGAGGGCAGGCGCTCGCGCGCCACGTGCTCGACCACCCCGAGCTCGTGCGAGGGCGTAGGGTCGTCGACTTCGCCTGCGGTGGCGGGCTCGTCGGCATCGCGGCTGCGCTCTCGGGCGCCGAGCGCGTGCTCGCGATCGATGTCGATCCGCTCGCGCTCACCGCGAGCTCGCTCAACGCCGAGCTCAACGGCGTGCGGCTCGAGCTCGACGGCCAGGATCGTGTCGGCCCGAGCTTGCGAGGCTACGAGGTGCTGCTCGCGGGCGACGTCTTCTACGAGCGCGCTCCGGCGGAGCGCTTCGTGCGCTGGTTCCGGAGGCTCGTGCGCGCGGGCATGGAGGTCTACGTCGGTGATCCCGAGCGTCACTACCTGCCCGCCGGGCTCGAGCTCGTCCAGCGCTACGAGGTGCCGACGAGCGCCGAGCTCGAGGGCCGCACGAGCAAGCGCGGCACCGTGTACCGCGTGCCCGCCTACGCGCCGAGCTCGAGGCCGAAGCGGCGAAGCACGTGATTTCGAGCGCTTGCGACTCGACTGGACGGCTGAGCACCGTGCCGCCGCGAGCCGGCCGCGAGCCCCAGGGGAGATGCCGCCCGAGGTGGCGTATCTTGGTAGGCCCATGAAGACGCTTCACACCTTGCTCGCGCTCGCTCTGGCGGCCTCGCTCGTGCCCGCCGCTGGCTGCACCCCGCTCGCGGACCTGCTCTCGGACGGCGAGCAGAGCTCGACGGAGGAGGAGGAGGACGACGACGAGGAAGAGGAGCGCGCGCGCAAGAAGAAGGCGAAGAAGAAGCGCGAGGCGCGCAAGAAGGCCGAAGCCGCCGCGCAGGCGAAGAAGAAGGTCGCGGAGAAGAACGGCATCGGCAAGGACGACGGCTTCATGGCCGACACGGGCTTCCGCCCGGAGAAGCACGGCTACAGCTTCCCGAACACGGGTGGGCGCTTCCCGCGCACCCCGCCGATCGTCGACGAAGCGGTCATGGTGAAGCTCTTCGGCGAGGACGTCTGCGTCGGCGCCAACACGAAGCGCTGCCGTCTCACGCCTCCGGCCGAGGAGTGGTCGTTCATGATCAACCGCGCGCTCAACGGTGGGCAGTGCGAGGGCATGGCGGTCTCGGCGCTCACGATCTTCAAGGAGATCGACAAACCCCGCCCGCTGCTCGGCGCCAGCGCCGCGCGCGCCGTGCGCCGTGACGAGGTCCAGCCGCTCATCGCGTACTACGCGGCCTTCCAGGCGGTCGACCCGCTCGTGCGCAACGTCATCCAGGGCCGCCGCACGACGACGCCGAAGGACGCGCTCGAGAAGCTGCAGTCCATGTGGAAGCGCGGCGAGATGGCCACGCTCGGCTTCTGGGGCCCGCCCGGGCAGGGCGGCCACGCCGTGACGCCCTACGCGATCGAAGACCGCGGCAACGGCATCTCGTGGATCAAGATCTACGACAACAACTACCCGGGCCGCGAGCGACGCATCGAGATCGACACGAAGGCGAACACCTGGAAATACGATCTCGCGTCGATCAACCCCTCGGTGCCGAAGATGCCCTGGGGCGGCGACGCCGAGAACCGCAGCCTCGTCGTCATCCCGCTGAACCTGCGCCTCGAGAAGGCGAAGTGCCCCTTCTGCAGGTTCATCTCCGGCAAGAAGAGCAAGACCGTGTGGCCGCGCTCGACCGCGGTGAGCATCGTCGACCAGGACGGCCGCAAGCTGGGCATCGAGGACGGCAAGCTCGTCAACGAGATCCCGGACGCGGAGATCGTCGAGCTCACCGGCTTCCTGCCCGACGGTGCGGCGCTCGAGCCCATCTACATCCTGCCTGACGATGGCGACTACGACATCAGCGTGTCGACGACACAGGCGCCGACCGGCAGCGAGCCGAAGGGTGAAGCGCCTACGCAGGAGGAGCGAGGCGTCACCGTCTTCGGCGAGTCCTCGGCCTTCACGATCGAGGGCGTGAAGCTCGCGAAGGGCGAGAAGGACACGCTCTCGGTGCCGCGCGACAACTCCGGTGTGCGCTACCGCAGCGGCGGAGGCGCGATGCCGGCGCTCAAGCTCGCCGTCGACGACGGCAAGATCGGCACCTCGGTGCGCATCGCGAACCTCAAGGCCGGCGCCGACGACGAGGTGGAGCTCAAGATGGACCGCGCCGCGGGCCGTGTGCTCGTGCAGGGCGGCGGCAAAGCGAGCGAGTCCTACGACCTGAAGATGAAGCGCGTGCGCGCCGACGGCGACGACGACGAGGTCGTCGAGCAGACCGGAGTGCGCTTCAAGTTCGGCGAGTCTCACCAGATCGACGCCAAGCCCGGGCCGCGTCTCGGCGCCGGCGCGAAGCCGCTGCCGCCGCGCATCCAGCGTGGGGTGTTCAAGCCGCGCCCGAAGCCTGCGCTCCTGCCGAAGCCGGCGGAGGGCGGCGAAGCGGCCGAGGGTGCGGCCAAGCCGAGGATCCCGCTCACCCCGCAGGCCGGTGGTGCGGGCGCCGGCGCACCGCAGCCGAAGCCGGGCGCCGACAAGGTGCTCGCGCCCAAGCCCGGCTTGCCGAAGCCCGGAGGCCCCGCGCCGACCGCGGCACCGAAGCCGGTCATCCGCCCGAAGCTCTGAGAGCGAAGGACTCGGCGGTCCACGTGAGCTCGGCCCACCAAGGCCGGGCTCGCGTCGTCTCGGGGGTGCGCGTGAAGAAGCCGAAGAGTCTACCGATCTGGGCGCTCGCGCTGTCGAGCGTGCTCGGAGTGAGCGACGCGAAGGCGCAGCTCTTGCTCGGCAAGGGCTCCGCCGCACGCGCAGTCGACGCGACGATCGTCGTCGTCCGCGAAGGCGGCGAGATGGTGCTGACGCTCTCGGCGAGGGCCGAGGGGGGATCGGACGAGCTCGCGTGGATCCTGCCCGTCTCGTCGACGCTCGACCTCAGGAGCCTCGATCCCTCGAGCGTCGCGCCGCTCGAGCGCGTCACGCGGCCGCGCTTCGCGGAGCTCTGGGAGCAAGACCCATGCGAGCACCACGGCGCGATCCCGCCGCTCGTGCCCGCGCCGAGCGAGAGCGCCGAGCCGCGCGCGCCCAGCCAGCCCACGGCCGACGCTTCGGCCGCGAGCGCGCCATTCGCACCCGCTCCGAGCGCCTCGGCCCAGGGCTCGCGAGCATCCGCCGGCGACTCCGGCGCGCGCTTCCGCACGGAGGTGCTCGGTGGCTCGAGCGCGAGCATCTACGCCACGCTCGAGCAGCGCGGCTTCGTGGTTCCGGAGGCCGCTCGTCAGGTGCTCGCGGGCGCGCTCGACTCGGGTGGCGCCAAGCTCTTGGTCGCGACCGTGCCTGCGAGCGAGCTCGGCGAAGACCGCAGGCTCCCGGCGCTGCGCGTGCACACCTCCGCGACGCCCTTCGTGATCCCGACGCGCCTCTACGCGAGCTCCGGCTCCGGCGCACAGCTGCGCGTCCACGTGATCGCGCCCCACCATCGCTTCGAGGCGGCGGGGCAACCCAACCTCGCCGTACCCACGAACCTCGACGTCCACCCGCGCGTACGCTCGCAGGAGCGCGCCTTCTACGAACGGCTGATCGCTCGGAGCTTCGCAGAGCGCCCAGGCTCGGTGCTCACCGAGTACGCCTGGCGAGCCTCGACCTGTGAGGGCTGCGAGGCGCCGCTCGACCCCGAGGAGCTCGACGAGCTCGGGCTCGCGCTCCTGCCCACGGCGAAGAGCGGGCGTCGCGGCGAGGTGATCGTGCGCGCCGAGCAGGTCTGCGACGATCCGGGGGGTCCCGCGAAGCTGCGCCGCGCGCTCTCGGACTGCTACGCCGCCGCGCAGCTCGAGGGTGCGGTCGGTGGTGGGTCGGTGTCGGTCGCCGTCGACGTCGAGATGGAGACGCTGCGCTCGGGTGTGGGAGCGAAGGACTACGCGACGCATGGATCGCTTCATCGATGCGTCCAGATCAGCGCCGAGTCCTCCGACTTCGACAGGAGCGGCACCTTCGAGGTCGAGTTCGTGCCCGTCTCGCGGGCCTACCTCGGCTCGCTCGTGCTCACGACGCTGCGTGCTCGCTACGACGCGGTGCCCGACGAAGATCTCGTGCTGCGTCCGGCGCGCGCGATCGAGGGCGGCCGCGAGATCGGTCCGAGCGACCGCCCCGAGCAGCGTGTGTACTGGGCGGAGCGCGCCAACAACTTCCAGGCGCGCTACGCCGTGCGCCACGCCTTCGGGGGCGAAGTGAGCTGCGCGTCGCCGAAACGCGGTGTCTGGTGGGAGAGGCCACCGGCGGGCTGGAAGGCGCCCAGCACGGTCGAGGGCCTGCCGAGCGAGGAGCTCACCGGGGCGACGATCGCGCGCTTCGTGCGGGGCGAGCTGCCTCCGCTCGAGGCCTACGCGATCGCCTACGAAGAGGCGCCTCCGCTGCCGCCCGCCGAGCCCGAGCCCGAGCCCGAGCCCGAGGCGAGCCCGAGCGCCGTGCCGAGCGCAGGCACGGCGAGCTCGCTCACTGCGAAGCAGGAGCCGCGTCGCACCTCGTGGGCGGCCGTCGGGCTGGGCCTCGCCACCCTGCTCGGGCTCGGCGCGCTCGCTTTGCGCGCGCGCAGGCAGGCCGCTCTGGCCGAGCGCGAGCCCGAGCAGAGCTCGCCACGCAGCGACCCGCCTCGCGACGACCACCCTCGCGACGACGGACCCGGCGATCAGCCGCCGAGGTAGGCGGCCTTGATCTCGTCGTTCTCCGCGAGCTCGCGGGTGTCGCCGTGCATCGCGATGGTGCCGGTGCGCAGGACGTAGGCGCGTTTGGCGTACTTGAGCGCGAGGCGCGTATTCTGCTCCACGAGCAGGATCGTCGTGCCGCTCTTGGCGATCGCTTCGACGGCCACGAAGATCTGCTGGACCAGCTTGGGCGCGATGCCGAGCGAGGGCTCGTCGAGCAGGAGCAGCGCCGGGCGGCTCATCATCGCGCGGCCGATCGCGAGCATCTGCTGCTCACCGCCGCTCAAGGTGCCGGCCTGTTGTTTCATGCGCTCGCCGATGCGCGGGAAGAGCTGCACGACGTCGTCGATCGTCTCGCTCATCGTCGCGCCGTCCTTGTGGGAGAAGGCGCCGAGCTCGAGGTTCTCGCGCACCGTGAGCCCACCGAAGATCGCGCGGCCCTCGGGCACCAGCGCCACGCCCGTCTCCACGATCGCCTCGGTCGAGAGCTGCGCGAGATCGAGGCCGTCGTAGCGGATCGACCCTCCTGCGAGCGGCAAGAGGCGCACGATCGATTTGAGCGTCGTCGTCTTGCCGGCGCCGTTGGCGCCGATCATCGCGACGATCTCGCCGCGCTTCACCTCGAGCGACACGCCCTTGAGCGCCTGGATGCCGCCGTAGGAGACCCGAAGGTCGTCGATCGCGAGCAGCGTCTCGCCGAGCGCGGCCTTCGGCTCGGCACGGTTCGGGTGCTTCGTCCTCATCGCGCCTCTACGCCGGACTGCGCGGCCACGCCGGCCCTCGAGAGGGGCGCCTGCTCGATGGCCGCGGCCGCGGCCGCCTCCGCGTCGGGGTCGTCGCCGACCTCCTCGCCGAGGTAGGCCGCGAGCACCTTGGGGTGCTTCTTGATCTCCGCGGGTGTGCCGTGCGCGATCGTCTCGCCGTGGTCGAGCACGTGGATCTCCTCGCACACGCCCATGACGACCTGCATGTTGTGCTCGACGAGCACGACCGTGATCTCGAACTCGTCGCGCAGCCAACGGATCTGCTTCTGCAGGCCCTCGGCTTCGCCGTAGTTCATGCCGGCCGCGGGCTCGTCGAGCAGGAGCAGCTTCGGCTCGAGCATCATCGCGCGCGCGATCTCGAGCCTGCGCTGGTTGCCGTAGGAGAGCGAGGTGCTCGGCTCGTCGGCCGCCGAGGCGAGACCGAAGACCTCGAGCAGCTCGAGCGCGGCCTTCTGCATGTCGCGCTCGTCGTCGTAGTAGCGCTTCGAGCGCAGGATCGAGGCGCCCAGGTGCGCGCGCCGCCGGTTCTCGCAGGCGACGAGCACGTTCTCGAGCACGGTGAGGCTCGGGAAGAGCCGGATGTTCTGGAAGGTGCGCGCGATGCCTGCCGCGGCGATCGCGGCGGGCTTCATGCCGGCGAGGCTGCGCTCGCCGAACTGGATCGTGCCCTCGAAGTCGTAGACGCCCGTGACGAGGTTGAAGACGGTCGTCTTGCCGGCGCCGTTCGGCCCGATGAGGCCGAAGATCGACTTCGGTGGGACCTCGAAGCTCACGTCGCTCACGGCGCGCAGGCCGCCGAACTGCTTGCCGACGCGCGAGAGGCGCAGGGTGCTCACGACGCGGCCTCCGCGGGTGCGTCGGCCGGAGGGCCGCCGCCGGGGGGCTGCGCCGGGCCGCGAGGCTTGGCGCGGAAGATCTCGTTCTCGCCGAAGACGCCCGCGGGCCTCATCACCATGAGCACGATGAGCACCGCAGCGTAGACGACCATGCGCAGCGCGTTGAGATCGAAGTCGGGGTGCGCCGCGCGGAAGAGCTCGACCGCCTCGAGGCGCTGGAGCTGCTCGATGAGCTTCACCGTGACGGTGACGAAGATGCCCCCCGCGACGGCGCCGCTCACGCTGCCCGAGCCTCCGAGGATGACCATCGTGATGGCATCGAAGGAGTAGAGGAAGTTGAACTGCTCCGGCTGGACGGTGGGGTTGCCGTCGCGCATGCACGCGAGCAGCGCGCCCGCCACGCCGCCGCCCATCGCGGCGATCACGAAGCTCGTGACCTTGTAGCTCGTCGGATCGACGCCGACCGCGGCCGCGGCGATCTCGTCTTCGCGCAGGGCGCGCAGGGCGCGACCCCAGCCCGAGAACTTGAGGCGCCAGGCGAGCAGCACCCCGACGAGCACGGCGCCCACGACCCAGAAGGGCCCGGCGTACTGGGCGACGCCGGTGTCGGTCGGGCCGCCGTAGCCCTGCTGGCCGCCGAGCCTCGAGATGAGGCCGCCGAGGCCGGTGGCCTCGGTGCCAGGCGAGGCCGTGGCGATCACGAGGCGGAAGATCTCGGCGAAGCCGAGCGTGACGATCGCGAGGTAGTCGCCCTTGAGGCGCAGGCTCGGCAGACCGACGACGAGGCCGAAGAGGCCCGCGACGAGCGCGGCCGCCGCGATCGCGGGGGGCATCACGACGAAGGAGGCGCCGAAGCCGAACTCGGCGCCCTCGCCGATCTTCTCGTGGATGTGCCCGGACACGATCGCCGCCGTGTACGCGCCGATGCCCACGAAGCCCGCGTGACCGATCGAGAACTGACCGGCCATGCCGTTGATGACGTTGAGGCTCAGCGCGACGACGACGTTGACGAGCGCGAGCATCACGAGCTGTCGGAAGGCGGTGTCCGGGATGAGCAGCTCGAGGCCGAACTCGGCGGCGATGGCGATGCCCACGAGCGCGACGGCGCCGAGGCCCTGTCGGACGATGCTGGAGCCCATCTACTTGACCACTCGGAGGTACGGGGGAAGCTCGCGCTTCGGCTTCGGTGTGCCCGCCTGTGCGCCGCTCGCGCCGGCCTGCGCGGCCGCGACGCGCGCGGGCCGCTGGGCCTTGCGAGGTTTGCGCTTCGGCACCTCGCTCTCGGAGGCCTCGGTGGCGCGCGGCGCCTGCGCAGGGCGCACGCCGGCGCCGGGCCTCAGCGAGGCCTTGAGCGCGCTCTCCACGGGCACGTCTTCCGGCCAGACGACCCCTCGGCCGTCGTCGCCGACGAGCGCGTAGATCGCGGCCCACGGAAGCACGCAGAGGTGAGGTGTGCCTCGGAAGCGAAGCGTGCAGCGCACGCCGCCTTCGTCGATCACGAGATCGGGGATCGCCGGCACGAGGTTGTGGCCGAGGCGCAATACCAGCTCCGCCTGCACGCTGAGCGACGCCGGCGCCGACACGCCCTCGCGCCGCGGGTCGAGGTGCAGGAACACGCTCGTGCCTCGGGCGAGCAGGGCCTCGAGCACGTCCTTCTTCGGCGGAAGGAGCTGCGACGGGGGCAACATCGGGTGCAGTCGAGGAGGCTAGTACATCGCGGCCCGGGTTGCTTCGCTGATGAGCGCTCCCGCGGGCGCGGCGCGCGCGATGTTGCTGCGGACTGGCCCACGAGCGCGGATCCCCTAGGATTGCGCCATGCGCTTCGCCCGTCCCGTCGCTCTCGCGCTCGCCGCCGCCTGCTCGCTCGCCCTCGTCGCCTGTGGTGGCATGGTGGTCTACGACGACGGCGGCGAAGGCGGCGGTGGTGGCAGCGTGAACACCACCTTCGTGAGCTCCTCGGTGGGTCCGTCGACCAGCTCGGTCGGCCCCTCGACGAGCTCGATCACCACGGTCGTGAGCAGCTCCTCGGGGCCCTTCGGCTGCGACAGCGGGCAGCCGGGCGACCCCGACTCCTTCCAGTGCCAGAGCTGCATCGAGTGCTCGATCGGGAGCGAGTGCGCCGCCGCCTACTCCGGCTGCGTGAACGATCAGCGCTGCATCGACTTCATCGACTGCCTCGACTTCTGCCAGGACGACGGCTGCGCCGAACAGTGCATCACGCAGCACGAGGCTGGCTACGACCTCTACGTCGGCGCCATCGTGTGCCTCTACTGCGAGAGCTGCAGCGTGAACTGCGACGGCCCGTCGATCTGCGGGTTCTGAGCGGGCCGGCCGCGGCTCGGCTCGCAGCGGGGCGCTGCCCTCCGGCTCAGGCGCCCGCGGGCACGGTCATCTCGCCGACGATCGACGACGCGAAGGCCTCGCGCGCCGCGAGCACGCGCCCCGCGCCCTCGTCGACGCGACCGAGCGCGATCATCAGCTTCGCGAGCGCGGCCTCGGCCGTCATGTCGCCCGCGCCGATCGCGCCGACGTCGCGCGCGGCGCGCCCGGCCTCGTAGCTGCCCAGATCCACGGTGCCGCGTGGACACTGGCTCACGATCACCACGGGCACGTCGAGCGAGCGCGCCGCTTCGACCACGGGCACGAGCGAGCGCTCGAGGTGCGGGATGTTCCCGGCGCCGAAGGCCTCGAGCACGATGCCCTTCACGCCCGAGGCGAGCGCGCCGTGCAGGAGCCTGGGATCGAGCCCGGGGAAGGTGCGCACGCTGAGCACGCGCGGCTCGATGCGTGGATCGAAGGCAGTGCGCGCGCGCGCCGGCAGCACGTGAGGCGCGACGTGCACGCCGAGGCCGAGCTCGGCGAGCGGCGCGCAGGCGGGGGAGCCGAAGGCGTCCATGCTCCACGCGTCGAGCTTCGTCGCGCGGCAGCCGCGCAGGAGGCGCGAGCTGAACGCGATGCTCACCTCGGGGATGCCCATCGTCGCCACCTGGCAGGCGTCGATCAGGTTGGCGCGCGCGTCGGTGCGCACCGCGGAGAGCGGCCGCTGCGCGCCGGTGAGCACGACCGAGCGATCGAGCCCGGGCAGGAGGAAGGCGAGCGCGCTCGCGGTGTAGGCCATCGTGTCGGTGCCGTGCACGACGACCACGCCGTCGTAGGTGTCGAGCGAGGCGTGCACCACGGCGGCGAGCTCGACCCAGTGCTCGGGCTGCATGTCGGCCGAGTCGAGCGCGTAGAGCACGCGCGTCTCGATGTGGGCGACCTGCTTGAGCACGGGCAGCTCGGCGAGCAGATCGCGCGTGTAGACGTCTGGCGAGAGAGGCCCGTCGTCGGTGGCGCGCTTCATCATGAGCGTGCCGCCGGTGTGGATCATCAGGAGGCGCTTCATGCTTCACTCGTCGCTGGGGCCTTGCGCCAGACACGGCTCCTCAGCCAGAGCAGCCCTCGCTCGGGCTCGAAGAAGCTGAGGAACGCGATCGTGCTCAGAGGGTAGGGGAAGAGGATCCACATGAGCAGCAAGACGCCCAGGTGGAACGAGAAGGCCGCGCACGCAAAGAGCTTGCCCACGCGTCTGTGGAGCAAGGCGAGCGGCGCCAAGACCTCGACCGCCAGGCTCAGCGCCGCGAAGGGCGGGAACAGCCACGGGAAGCGCAGCAACCAGCCGCCGATCGGCGAGTAGCCGTCGCCGAGCAGGAGCTTGCGCAGGTTGTCGTGCGCGATGTGGTTGCGCAACACGTCGCCGACGGCCCAGCTCGCGCCGGTGACGCGCAGCTTCGCGACGCCTGCGAGCAGGTAGCCCACCACGGTCACGGTCGAGAGCAGCACGATCGCCCAGCCGTAGCGCCTGTCCGGCGCGGGAGGCTCGGGGTTGCGGCGCGCGTCGAGGGACCACGCCGCCGCGGCGTCGGTGAAGGCGAGCACGGCCACGTGCAGCACGAAGAGGTTCTCCGTGTGGAAGACCATGCCGAAGGAGTTGCGGTAGCTCGTGAGCAGGAGCAGCGAAGCCGCGAAGAGCGGGCCCGAGGCACGGAAGCGAAGGCCGAGCACGAAGCCGACCGACGAGGCGATCGTCACGGCGACGAGCGCGTGGAGGGCCCAGGCCGGCAGAGGCGCGGAGAGCAGCTGCGCGGCCCCCACGGGCGCGAAGGACCTCGCGCTCTGCGCGAGCGGGCTCATGAAGCCCGGCAGCCTCGCGAGCACGTAGACGCCTGCGAAGGTACCCACGAGGATGCGCAGGGCGGCGAGGCGCTCGGCCGGCGCGACGGGCTCGAGCACGTCGGCGACGCGCTCGGAGAGCGGCTTCGTCATGGCGAGCTCCTCGGCACGGCGCAGCTCGCGTGTTTGCGCTGCGCCTTCGGGCTGCGCTCGCCGCGCACGAACCAGTCGAGGGAGTCGTAGCTCACGGTGCGGATCTCGACACGCTCGGTGCCGGCGTGGCGCTCGTCCTTCGCGATGCGCTCGGCGATCGCCGCGCAGAGGGCCGCCGACTGCGCCTTGCCTCCGCGCACGGCGCGCGAGAGCGTCGCGCGGGCCTGCAGGACCTCGTCGGTGCCGAGCGCGCGCGGCGGCAGCGGCTCGGCCGTACCCTGCGCGTCGATGCCCACCGCTTGATCGACGGTGGTGCTCGGGTCCTTGTTCGTCGAGAACATCGGGTAGCTCGACAGGGGGAAGCCGTCTTTGGGCGCGCTCGACAGCGCGGGCGAAGCGACGCCCACGGCGACGGCCGCGGTCAGCGCCCACCTCCAGGGATGTGGCTTCGTCGCGCTCATGCTGCCGGCGCATGCTGCCAGAAAGTGAGGGCGATCTCCCGTGCTAGTGTCCCGCGGTGCTCGATCGACGCGTGTTCATCGGCGTGGGCGCGCTCGGGGTCGCGCTCGTGGGTGCGGGGCTCTTCTTCTGGTCCGACGACGAAGACGAGATCCGCGAGCTCCTCGACCGCCTCACGCGCGCCGTCGCGCCACCCTCGAGCGGCGCCGCGAACCCCGCCTTCCGCGCGCTCGACCTTCGCGGCGCGCTGCGCGAGCTCTTCACCGCCGACGCCAAGGTCGACGCGCCCGAGCTCGCGGAGACGGGCCCGCTCGGCGTCGACGAGGTGGTCGCGGCCTCGATGCGCTACGGCGAGCGCTACGTGGGCTCGAGCATCACGCTCACGCGCCTCGGGATCGAGGTCTCCAAGGGCGGCGAGACCGCGACGTGCGAGGCGCTCGCGGTGCTCGAGGGGGGAGGCGCGGAGCTCGGCCGCCGCGACGAGCGTGAGCTGCGCTTCGATCTGGTGAAGGTCGACGGCGAGTGGCGTATCGCCAGGGTGACCGTCGGCCCGCGGCGCTGAGCGCGCCGGGCCATCGGGCGCGCTGGGCCATCGGGCGCGCTCAGCCGCTGGGGCTGCCGCCGAAGAGCCGCCGGCGCGCCGACTCGAGGCGCTGCTCGAGCAGGGCGCGAGGCTCGAGGTGGCGCGGCTCCGTGGCGCGCGCGCGCCTGGGCCCGAGCCCGAGGTGGTGCGCGAGCGCCTCGCGCAGGAGGGCGACGTCGTGGCGGCGACCGCTCGCGTCGGCCATGGGCGCGCCGAGCGAGCAGCCCGCCCCTCTGCGTGGCGTCGACGAGTAGCCGGCGGGGTCGTGTCCGAGCACGTCGAAGCCGACGGGCTCGCCGCCGCTCGCGATGAGCAGGTGGTCGGCGAGCATGCGCTCGTGATCGACGAGCTCGAAGCCCTCGAGCCCCGGCGCAGTGGGCTCCTTCGCGACGTTCTTCATCAGGATGCGGCGCGCACGCGAGCTCGCGACGCAGGCGGCGACGTCGCCGGTGGCGAGCACGGCCAAGGTCGAGCCGACGAAGCTCCCCGGGCCCAGCAGGAGCACGTCGGCCCTCTCGATGGCCTCGCGGGCGTGTTCGCTCGCGGCCTCGGGGCCCTCGACGACGACCACGAGCGGCGCGGCGCTCGAGCGCTCGATCAGCGACTCGCCCGCGAGCGGACCGTGCTCGCGGTCCCACACCGTGAGCACCCCGGCCGACTCCGCCGCTGGCACCACGCGCCCCACGCAGCCGAGCAGCGCCGCGGCCCAGTCGACCGCGAGCTGCAGGCTGCCGAGCTCCTGCCTGAGCTCGGCGAGCACGAGGTTGCCGACGCAGCGACCGGCCTCGTCGCCGCCGTGCAGGCGCTCCTCGAAGCGCGCCGCCACCTCGCTCTCGGTCGCGAGGCTCGCGAGGCAGCGCCGCAGATCGCCCGGCGGCGGCATGTGCAGCTCCTCGCGCAGCCTGCCCGAGCAGCCGCCGTCGTCGGCGATCGACACGACCGCGCTGAGCTCGCACTCGAGGCCGGCGAGCGCGGAGAGCAGCGCCGCCTGCCCGTGTCCGCCGCCGAGCGTGACGATGCGCGGGCCCTCGGAGGGGTTGCGCGCTGGAGGCGGCAGGTCCGACAGGCTCATTCAGCCGCGCAGCTCGGCGACGACGCGCAGGAAGTTCTCGCCCAGGACCTTGCGGATGCGCGCCTCGGACCACTTCCGGTCCAGCATGATCTGCACGAGCTTCGGCAGCTCGAGGCAGGTGGGCATGTCGCGCGGCGGCAGGATGGCGCCGTCCCAGTCGCTGCCGAGCGAGGCGTGGTCCTCGCCCACGGTCTTCACGATGTGCTCGAGGTGGTCGACGATGCGCGCGGCTTTGCCGCCCAGGTAGGGGTCGCCGAGGAAGCTCGACTGGTACATCACACCGACCGTGCCGCCCCGCTCGGCGATCGCGCGCAGCTGGTCGTCGTCGAGGTTGCGCCAGTGCGGATGCACGCCCTCGACGCCGGTGTGCGTGACGATCAACGGCTGCGAAGGGTCGGCCACCTCGACGGCGTCCCAGAAGCCTCGCTTCGAGACGTGCGCGAGGTCGACGAAGATCTTCTTCGCCTGCAGCCGACGCACGAAGTCCTTGCCCTTCGGCGTGAGCCCGTCGTCGCCGCGCGCGAGCGGGGAGCTCGTCGTGCCGAGCGAAGAGGTCGACAGGTGTACGAGCGTGACGCGCAGGATGTCGCCCTCGGGGATGCGCTCGATCGAGTCGGGGCCGTGGTCGAGCGCGTTGCCGCCCTGGATGCCGAGGAAGGCGCCGTGTTTGCCGAGCGCGCGCGCGCGCCTGTAGTCCGCCGCGCTGCGCACGATGGAGAAGTGCTCGGGCACCTTCGCGAAGAGCGCCTTGAGCTCGGCGAGGTTCTCGAAGAAGGCTGCCTCACGCTCCGAGGCCACCTTCGCCGGGTTGGTCGTGATGACCCAGATCGCGCCGCCGAGCTGCGCCTCGAGGATGCGCGGGAAGTCGACCTGGCTGTAGAAGCGCGCGCCGAACAGCCCGTGGTCGTGCCGCTCGCAGAGGTCGTAGCCGAAGATGCGCGTCCAGATGAACGAGTCGACGTGCAGATCGATGACCTCGCTGTCGAGGTAGAGCGCGACGGCTTCGTCGGAGATGCCGAGCTCGCGCGCCCAGGCGCCTGGATCGGCTCGGTGATCGGTGTGGTCGAGGATCATGCTTCGCGGGGAGCGGGTGCTCGGTGTGTGCGCGTCGGGGTTCGCGGAGGCGCGGGTCTCGGGATCGCCTGAGCTCACTCGATGGCGACGAGCTTGCGGTCGCGCACGGCGAAGTGCAGCCGCTTCGCCGGATTGGCGGCGGGCTCCTTCGCCTCGGCGGGCTCCTTCGCCTCGGCGGGCTCGCCGGGCTCGCCGCCCGCCTCGGCGGCCGCGGCCGGCTCGGCCTCGGCCGGCGCGGCCGGGCTCGTCGCCGCGCCTGCGGGCGCGGCCGCGGGCACCGTGAGGCTCACGACGAAGCCCTTGTCGTGCAGATCGATGCGCTCGACGAGCACGTTCTTGCCGAGCAGGAGCGTGTTCGTCGGCACGAGCGTGCCCGCGTCGTCGAGCACGACGGCCACGTAGTGGTTCTTGTCGTAGCCCTCGTCGCGCGTGAGCACGACGACGCGATCGGTGTGGCCGTCGCCGTCGAAGTCGGCGTCGAGCCCGGCCTTCGTGAGGTCGGTCGCGATGAAGTCGTCGGCGCCGTCGCCGGTGCGCTCCTCGTGCGCGCCGTTCACGAGCTGCACCGCGACACCGCCGAGCTCGTAGCGCAGGTTCGCTGGGTCGCCCTTGAAGGGCAAGCCCGTCACGGGCCGCGCCGCGCCGCAAGCGGCGAGCAGCCCGGCGAGGCCGAGGCCGAGCGAGCAGCGGAGGGGCGAGCTTGCACGCGAGACGATCATGCGCCGCATCCTACACCGCCGATCGACGTAGCAGAGAGCCGCACGATCGTTGCGGCGCGGAGCGACGGCCGGCACGCGGGGTTTGGACCGACGTGCCTCCGGCGACTACCATCGCGGGGTGCAACGCTACGTCTGCATCCACGGGCACTTCTACCAGCCGCCGCGCGAGAACGCCTGGCTCGACCGCATCGAGCGCCAGGACTCCGCGCACCCCTTCCACGACTGGAACGAGCGCATCGAGTCGGAGTGCTACGGGCCGAACGCACGCGCGCGCGTGCTCGACGCCGAGGATCGCGTCGTCGCGATGGTGAACAACTACGCGCGCATCAGCTACAACATCGGGCCGACGCTGCTCTCGTGGATGGAAGCCTACGCCCCGCGCACCTACGCCGCGGTGATCCAGGCCGATCGCGACAGCGCAGCGCGCTTCGGCGGGCACGGCTCGGCCATGGCGCAGGTCTGGGGCCACGTCATCCTGCCGCTGTCCGACGCGCGCGACCGCCGCACCCAGGTGCGCTGGGGCGTGCGCGACTTCGTGCGGCGCTACGGCCGCCAGCCCGACGGCATGTGGCTGCCCGAGACGGCGGCCTGCACCGCCTCGCTCCGTGAGCTCGTCGACGCGGGCATCCGCTTCACGGTGCTCTCACCGCGCCAGGCCAAGAGCGTGCTGCCGCCCGGCGCGAGCGCGCCCGTGCCCGTGCACGAGGGCACGCTCGATACGCGTCGTGCCTACGAGGTCGACGTGGGCGACGGCAAGAGCATCGCGGTCTTCTTCTACGACGGCGCCACCTCCCAAGCGATCGCCTTCGAGCGCCTGCTCGTGAGCGGCGACACCTTCGCCTCACGCCTCCTGCGCGGCTTCGGCGACACCGACGGCCCCGCGCTCGTGCACGTCGCGACCGACGGCGAGACCTACGGGCACCACCACCGCTTCGGCGAGATGGCCCTCGCCTACGCGCTCTCGCGCATCGAGAAGAGCGGCCTCGCCCGCCTCACCAACTACGCTCAGTACCTCGCGCTCTTCCCTCCCACGCACAAGGCCGAGATCCACGAGCGCACCTCCTGGAGCTGCGCCCACGGCGTGGGTCGCTGGAGCGCCGACTGCGGCTGCCGCATGGCCGCCGACTCGAACCAGGCTTGGCGTGGTCCTCTGCGCGCTGCGCTCGATCGCCTACGCGATCGCGTCGATGCGATCTTCGAGCGCGTCGCCGCGCCCTATCTGTCGGATCCCTGGGCCGCGCGCGACGACTACATCGACGTCGTGCTCGACCGCTCCGCGCTCGGCGCCTTCCTCGAGAGGCACGCCAAACGCCCGCTCGACGCCCGCGAGCGCCGCATCGCGCTCGAGGCGCTCGAGATGCAGCGCCACCGCATGCTCATGTACACGAGCTGCGGCTGGTTCTTCGACGACGTCACCGGCCTCGAGACCACGCAGATCCTCCAGTACGCCGTGCGCGCCACCGAGCACGCCGAGGCGCTCGGCGGCGAGTCGCTCCTGCCAGCGCTGCTCGCCGACCTCGAGGCGGCCCGGCCCGCGCAGGCCGCCGCCGAGAGCGCCCGCTCGGTCGTCGAGCGCAGGGTGCTGCGTACGCGCATCGACTTCGAGCGCGCGGCGGCGAGCCACGCCATCGTTTCGCTCTTCGGGCGCGCAGGTCGCGTGGTCGCGCCGGCCTTCGAGGTCACGGAACGCGCCAAGATCGCGACGCGCCGCGACGAGCTGCGCTTCGCCGCGGGCAGGCTCACCGTGCGCTCCACGCTCACGACCGAGCAGCGCGACTACGTCTTCGCGATCACGCACGACGGCGGCCCGGCCGTCGCCGGTGGTCTGCGCGAGGGCGACGTCGACGAGGCCGCTTGGGACGCGATCGGGAGCGCCTTCGAGGAGCACTCGATCGAGCAGGTCCGCGCCCTCGTCGCGCGCACCCTGCCGACCCCCATCGGCTCGCTGCGTGTGCTGCCCTTCGACGAGCGCCTGCGAGTCGTCGATCGCATCATCGCCGACGACGTGCGCCACGCGGAGGAGGCCTACCGCCGCCTCTTCGAGGAGAACGCGCCGCTCTTGCACGAGCTCGCCGCGATGGGCGTGCGCCCGCCTCGCGCGCTCTCGGCCGCCACGCGCATCGTGCTCGAGGGGGAGCTGCTCCGCGCCGTCGACGCCGACCCGTCGGACACGGAGCTCATGCGCGCGAAGCTCGAGGAGATCCACCGCGATCGCATCCGCATCGACGACGCCGCGCTCGTGCTCGCCATGCACCGGGCGATCGAGCGCACCTGCGCCCAGCTCGAGCGCGACGTCTGCGACGACGCGGCGATCGTGAAGCTTGCCGATCTCGTGACCTTGGCGCAGCAGGTCTCGCCGCACTTCGACCTCTCGAGGCCGCAGGCCCTCGCCTGGGAGGCGCTCTTCGACGAAGAGGCGGCGAGCTGTCGCGCGGTCGGCGCGGCCGGGCGCCGCGAGGCCTGGCGCAGGCTCGCAGAGGCCCTGCGCATCCGCCTCGACTGATGGTTCAGGCCTTCTCGATGACGATGAGGCCGTTCACGTCGGGCATCGGCAGCTCGCGCTCGCCCGAGGCATCGTAGATCTTCACCTTGCCCTCGAGGTGCGCCGGGTAGCCGGGCTGGAGGTACGAGGCCAGATCGGCCGGCACCGCAAGCTCGCGTGCATCGCGCTCGGGCTCGGCCTTGCGGCAGGCCTCGAGCAGGAAGCTCGACCACTCCGCGCGGCTCATCACCGCGCGTTGCTCTCGGATCTCGTAGGGGAAGGCGTCGGGCCCCCAGGTCACGGTGGTGAGGAACTCGTACAGATCGCGCTGCCCGATGCGCACGCGCGTGGGGCCCACCACCTCGAAGCTCGGCGTGCGCGCCTCGAAGCTCTTGGCGAAGAGCTCGAGCGCCTCGCGCCAGCTCGGGTCGACGAGCTCGAGCACCCTGGGTTCGTCCTTCGGGGCGACGCCGTCGCGCACGACGATGCGCCCGCCTCGCGCGAGCGCACGGAAGGCCTCGCCGACCATCGCCTCGACGCTCCCGAGCGAGAAGCGCTTCGGGGGCTCGCCCCAAGGCACGTAGCTGTAGATCTCGTGCAGCACCGAGCAGAAGATCACGGTGTTCGCCGACTCACGGCCCAGGATCTTGCCGAGCTCGAAGGCATCGCCGTGCAGGAGCTCGTAGCCGGGGCTCTTGCCGGCGTGCCGCTCCTTGTGTGCGGCTACGACGGCCTCCGAGGCGTCGATCCCGAGCACACGCGAGCCCGGGAAGCGCTCCGCGAGCAGCTCGAGCACCACGCCGCCGCCCGGGCCGATCTCCACGATCGTGCCGGGTTTGACGTAGTCGCACATGCGCGACTTGTCGCTGCGCGCCGCGTTCATCGTCGCGAGGTAGCTCGCCTCGTTGTGCACGCGATCGAAGTCGTCCTTGCGCAGGCCGTAGAGATCGCAGAGCGCCTTCAGCGTCGCGTGGAACGCGGCCGAGGCCTTGCGCTCGTAGATCGAGAGGAGCGTGAGCAGCGCGGAGGCCTCGTCGCTCGTCGTGAAGCGCACCGCGAGGGCCTGCTCACCGCCCTTCGTCGACGGGAACGAGACGAGCGGTCGCCCGTCGGTGTCGGCCTTGCCGGCGATCTTGCCCTGGCGCAGCTCGTCGAGCTTCGTGGCCTCGAGCAGGGTCTCGAGCAGGCGCACCGGGTAGCGCTTCGGCGCGCCGTCGGCCTCGCGCAGCTCGGGAACGATGCCGAGCAGGTCGAGGTGCCAGGCCCGCGTCGTGTCGATCGACGCGTGCTGCGCGGCGCCCGACAGGTGGAGCAAGAGGCGCACGGTGCCTTCGAGCGTGAGCGCGCCGAGCGCGGCCTCCGCGTACCAGATGCGGCAGTTCGCGAGCCGCGACTCGAGCACCGAACGCGCGGCGCGCAGCTGCTCGAGCGTGGCCTCGACCTCTGCGAGGCTCTCACGCTGCATCAGCGCGCCGCCGCGCATGCGCGCGATGCGCTCGGCGAGCTGCGAGCGCGCGAACTCGCGCCCCGAGGGCGTGTGGAGCACGGCCTCCTCCTCGCTCGCGAAGGCGCGCGCGAGCTCGGGCGTCCACAGCTCGCGGCGCACCGACGAGGTCTCGCAACGGTTGACGATCGACCACACCCGCGCGAGCGCGAGCCCGGCGTCGGCCTCCTCGTGCACCACGTCGAGCAAGCCCGCGAGCGCGTCGCGACCGACCTCGCCGCGCAGGCGCATGCCGACGAGCCCACTCGCCGCGACCAGCGCGCGCGCACGCTCCGCCCAGCGCCCGTCTTCGGAGAGCAGCGCCTTGCCGAGCACGCGGCGCACCACGTCTTCGAGGATCACGGCGGAGTCCTCGTTGTGCACGGTGCCGTCGACGCCGAGGCGGTGTCGCCAGGTCTCGCGCTGAGCCGGCGTGCCGCCCTTGGCGACGTCCGAGAAGAGGAGCACCGCCGCGACGAGCGACTTGCTCGAGGCGTCGAGGGGCTCCGAGAGCTGTTCGGCGCAGACGAGGGAGCGGATCACCCGATCGAGCAAGGGCGTCGGCCGCCCCTCGCTGCTCGCGGGCTCGTGCTCGTGTGTCGTCGCTCGCGAGGGCACCGCGAGGCCGGCGAGCTCCGGGAGCACCTCGGCGATGCGCGCACCCACCAGGCTGCGCGGCTCGTCGGCCAGGGTCGCGACGGCGATCGCGGCGCGGAAGGGATCGCGCACGACCCAGGAGGCGACGTCGACGTCGTCGTGCCACGCGACCTCGCCGAGGGCACGCTCCGCGCGCTCGACCGCCTCCTGCGCTCCACCCTCGCCGGAGCCGTGGGCGACGATCGAGGCGATCCGTCGCACCGCCTCAGGGGCATGCGCCAGGAAGTACGACCCTCGGGCGACGGTGCTCATGCACCCCTAGGAGTAGCGAACAACGGAGGGACTTCGGAGCGAAATCGCCTCGCGCCGGGGCCCTCCGAGACGCGGAACGTCGGAGCAGGTGCCCCCCTCGAGCAGGCCCCGGCGAGCCCCGGCGATTTTCCGGGAACCGCCTGTCCGGAGCGCTGTCACTCTCCCCGTCCACAGCGTGTGCGGGCCAGCTCTCGAAACCGCGAGAGCGAGCCGACATGCCCGGGCCACGCTCGATTCCGCTTCGCTTCGGCGAGGTTGTCGTGCGCCCGAGAGAGCTGGAGTCGATCCGCCCACCGGAGGCAGCCATGGCTTCGTCGTCCCCGTTCGCCCACGATTCGCAGAACCCCTTCCTCGTCTCCGGCCAGGCCTCGGTGTTCGCGCCGGTCGCGGCGAGCGACTCGGAGCAGGAGGCGACCGGCGGCTACGCGATGATCAAGAGCGCTCCGGCCGTCGACGCGAGCGAGGTCGAGTGCGAGAAGACCGCGCTCGAGATCGTGGTGCGCTGGGGCGACGAGACGCTCCACATGGAGCACCTCTCGGCGGCGAAGAGCTTCGCCATCGGTGAGGCCGAAGGTTGCGACGTCGTGCTGCCGGCCGACCGCATCGGCGCTTCGCGCATCGAGCTGGTGCGCGCCGAGGGCGGCGAGATGATCGTGCACGTCCCGGCGAACGCCACGGGCAGCCTCAGGGTGGACGGGCAGCGCACGAGCCTGGGCGAGCTCGAGGCCGCCGGCCGAGTCCGCGCTGGCGACCGTCGCCTCAGCCTCGCGCTCGGCGAGCGCCTCGAGCTCGAGCTCGGCGGCTTCTCCTTGGTGGTCGCCGCGGTGCGCGCCGGCAAGAAGATCGCCGGCAAGAGCTCGAAGGACGGCCGCGCCGCCGGCTTCGCGGGCGTCTCCGCGCTGCTCCACGGCGGGCTCGTCGCCGCGATGTTCGCCTTCGTGCCCTCGCTCGCCTCGAGCGAAGACGCCAGCATGGCCGACGAGCAGGCCTACCGGCTGCTCCAGGCGATGTCGGCGCTGCAGGACAAGGCCCAAGAGGAGACGAAGGACGAGTCGCCCCGCGACGAGAAGCGCAACGCGGAGGGTGGCACCGGCGCACCGGCGGCTGGTGAGTCCGGCAAGATGGGCGAGGTCAACTCCAAGGCGACGAACCGCCACTACGCGATGAGCGGCGGCGCTCAGGAGCGCACGCTCGACCGCGTCGCCGCCATCGAGGAGGCGCGCAACTTCGGCATGGCCGGCATGCTCGCGAGCCTCGAGGGCGGAAACCCCGACGCGCCCTACGCGGTGTGGGGCACCGAGGCCAACGGCCCGGACGCGATGATGGCCAACGGCAACATGTGGGGCGACGCACCCGGCGAGGCGGGCGGCCTCGGTGGGCTCGGCCTGAGCGGCGTGGGTGAGGGCGGCGGCGGTCGCTTCCAGGCGATCGGCCTCGGCAACATCGCCACCGTCGGGCGCGGCTCCGGCAGCTGCGCCACCTCGAACTGCCAGGGCTTCGGCGACGGCGGTGGTCGCCTCGGCGGCGGTCACAAGCAGAAGCCGCCCGTGCTGCGCATGAGCACGCCCTCGGTGAGCGGTCGCATCCCGCCCGAGGTCATCCAGCGCGTCGTGCGCCAGAGCTTCGGCCGCTTCCGCGGCTGCTACGAGGCCGGCCTGCGCAACAACCCCTCGCTCCAGGGCCGCGTCGCGGTGAGCTTCGTCATCGGCCGCGACGGCGCGGTGAGCGGCGCGCAGAACGGTGGCAGCGACCTGCCCGACGGCAACGTGGTGAGCTGCGTCGTGCGCAGCTTCTACGGGCTCAGCTTCCCGGCGCCCGAGGGTGGTGTGGTGCGCGTGACCTACCCGATCATGTTCTCGCCCGGCTGAACGACTCCGCGGCGGGCGGACGAGCGGAGGGTGTGGGCCTGGTGCTCACGCCCTCCGCGTGCGTTTGTCGGGAACTGCGCGCCGAGGGCGCTGTCGTTCCCGCTCGCGCGAGGAGTCAGGCATGAGCGACGAAGCGAGTGAGCTCTGGTCCCAGGTCGACGCCACCGAGAACCGCTTCGAGCCGGAGCTCAGCTGGCCACCCCCACCGGTCGAGCCCACCGAGCCCAGCCTCGAGCTCGAGGTCGGCAGCTTCTTCGGCCAGAAGCGTCAGGCCATGCGTCGGGGCCTCGTCTTCGGTCTGACGACCACGATCCTCTCGATCGCCACCGCCGCGCTGGCTTCGGACGGCCTCTTCGAGATCGCCCCCGAACCAGCGCGACCGTTTCAGTGGGCGGCGCCGCCAGCGAGCGCCGCGCGCGGCTCGACCGCGACGGCGAGCGCGACGTCGTCGGGCACCGTGGCCTGGCCGCTCGCGACGTCGGCGCGCAGGGCCTCGGTCGCGCCCACGAGCCAGGCCAAGTAGCGCTCGCCGGCGCTCGTGAGCCTGGCCGTGCTCGCGACGAAGCCCGTGCCGAGCAGCGCCGCGAAGAACACCACCATGAGCGGCAGCTGCGCGCGGCCGAGCTCGGCCTCCGTCGAGGCGCGCATCAGCACCGCGCCCGCCACGGCGAGGCCGATCACCGTCGCCGCCGCGCTGCCGGCCGTGCGCGCACCGCTGCCACGCAAGAGCCCTGCGGCGACGAGATCGCGCTCGAAGCCCCCGGCGTGACGCTCGGCGACCGCGCGCGCGGCGGCCAGCACGCCAGCGCGCCCGAGCTCGCTCACGACCAGCTTGGCGCGCAGCTCGCGCGTGAGCGAGCTCGCCCAGCGATCCGGCTCACCTACGCGCAGACCCCCGCCGTCGAGCTCTGCGAGCCAGCCCTCGGCTTCGGCGCGCGCGACGAGCAGCTCCGCCACGCTCGGCACACCGCCGCGCAGGTAGGCCACGTGGGCGTGGTGATCGGCGCTCGGCAGCTTGCCTTGCGTGAGCCCCGCCAGGTCGACGTCTTCGGTCACCGCCTCGGCGCGCAGCCGCTTCTTCGTCGCCGCGCTCGCGCCCACCGGCTCCGGCTCGAGCCAGCCGAGCACCGCGAGCTGCGCCGCCTTCGCGATCACGAGCCCCACGACCGTGAGCAAGGCGTAGGCGCCCACGAGCTCGACCGGGGAGTCGAGGCCCATCGCGAGCATGCTCGACGCGGGCTCAGTCACGACGCCGAGCCTCCCGCGCTCGGGGCGCGCTCCTCGAGCTTGTCGACCGCGTCGATCGCGCGCGTGAGCAAGAGCGCCAGCGCGTCGTGGGCTTTGTCGGGGTGGGCGTCGACACGCAAGAGGTCGCTCGTGTCGGTCTTGAGGAGCTTGCCGCACCGGCTCAGCACCACGTCGAGCGCGAAGCCGCACTCCACGCCCGAGAGCTCGAGCAGCGCGCGCAGCGGGAACCTGAGCTGGCGCAGCTTCTTGTGCACGAGCACGCCCAGCGCCTTGCGCTCGCTGCGCGCCTCGGTGACGCCGAGGTGCAAGCGGATCTGCGCCTCGCGCAGCTCCTGCTCGATGCGCAGCCTCCGGTGCGCATCGCTCACCACGAGCTCCGAGAAGGGGTCGCTCCCGTGGAGCGCGACGTGCGCGCCGCGGATGTCGTCGTAGAACAGCGGGAAGACGTCGGCCGCGCGGTGGATCTCGCCCTCCACGACGATCATCGCGTCGACCCTGGCGACCGCGCGCGCGACCGCGAGCGGCTCCCCCATGCGCTCGAGCACCTGGCGCTCGGCCTTCGCGAGCACGATCACCAGATCCACGTCGCTCGTGCCCTGCTTGAACTCGCCGCGCGCAGCGCTGCCGTACACGATCACGGCCGTCAGATCGGCGCCCGCGATCTTCTCGAGCTCGCGCACGAGCTCGCTCACGTGGTCGCGCACGCTGCGCGGGACGGTGTCGTAGAGCGATGACTTCCCCATGGTCGATCCTCGCGGCGGAGCCGTGGCGGCGGGCTCGTTCCCGCCGGTCGCCTCCCCGAGCGAGCGCGAGGATACCGCGCAACTCCTTCGCTCCACCCACGAAACGCGGGCCTTCTCCCGCGAGCGGTGGAAGCCCCCCTCGCGGTGGGGTAGGTTCCACGCCCCTTCGAGAAGGAGCCTCTCATGACCCCGATCCGCAAAGCAGCCGTGATCGGTGGTGGCGTGATGGGGAGCGGTATCGCAGCCCACCTGGCGAACGCCGGTGTGCAGGTCCTGCTCCTCGACATCGTCCCCCCGGATCTCAAAGACCACGAGAAGAACGACCCGAAGGCGAGGAACCGCTTCTCGCAGGGTGGCCTCGACAAGGCGCTCAAATCGCGCCCGGCGGCGTTCTTCCACAAGTCCTTCGCCGAGCTCGTCTCCATCGGCAACACCGAAGACGACCTCGAGAAGTGCGCCGGGGTCGACCTCGTCGTCGAGGCGATCATCGAGAAGCTCGAGCCCAAGCAAGCGCTCTTCGCCCGCCTCGAGAAGATCGTGCCCGCTCACACGATCGTGGCCTCGAACACCTCGGGCCTGCGCATCGCCTCGATGATGGAGGGCCGCACCGACGCCTTCAAGAAGCGCTTCTGCGTGATGCACTTCTTCAACCCCGTCCGTTACATGAAGCTGCTCGAGCTCGTGGCCGGCCCCGACACCGCGCCCGAGACGATGGAAGCCATCCGCAAGTTCGGCAGCGACAAGCTCGGCAAGGGCATCGTCTTCGGCAAGGACACGCCGAACTTCGTGGGCAACCGCATCGGCGCCCACTCGATGATGGTGGCGATCCACCAGATGCTCGAAGACGGCCTCGCCCCGGAGGACGTCGACAACATCACCGGCCTGCCGATGGGCCACCCCAAGAGCGCGAGCTTCCGCACCGCGGATCTCGTCGGCCTCGACACCTTCGGTCACGTCGCGAAGAACTGCTACGACTCGCTCACGAGCGACGAAGACCGCGACGTCTTCCAGCTGCCTGCCTACGTGCAGCAGATGATCGAGAAGAAGTACCTCGGCGACAAGACCAAGGGCGGCTTCTACAAGCGGATGCCCGACAAGTCGGTCGTCACGCTCGATCCGAAGACGCTCGAGTACCGCCCCAAGGGCGGCGACGAAGCCATCGCCAAGCTCACCAAGAGCGTCTCCAAGATCGAAGACCCTCGCGAGCGCCTGAAGAAGCTCATCGCCGACGAAGGTCGCGCGGGCACCTACGCCTGGAAGGTGCTCTCGCGCTCGCTCGCCTACTCCGCGCGCCGCATCGGTGAGATCACCGACTCGGTCGTCGCCGTCGATGACGCGATGAAGTGGGGCTACAACTGGGAGCTCGGCCCCTTCGAGGCCTGGGACGCGCTCGGCTTCGCCGAGGTCGTGGGCCGCATGAAGAAGGACGGCATCGCGCTGCCCGCGTCGATCGACAAGATGCTCGCGAGCGGCGCGAAGGGCTTCTACGACGGCGACAAGGTCTACGATCTCACCAAGGGTGCGTACGTCGCTCGTGAGATCGACCCGCGCAACGCCTCGGTCGTCGAGCTGCGCAAGGGCCCCAAGGCCGTGCTCGAGAACGACGGCGCCGCGGCCTGGGATCTGGGCGACGGTGTGCTCGGCCTCACCTTCAAGACGAAGGCGAACAGCCTCGACCCGGACGCCATCAAGATGCTCGGCGACGCCGCCGCCGAGGCCGAGAAGAACTTCCGCGCGCTCGTGATCGCCAACCAGGGCGAGCACTTCTGCGTGGGAGCGAACCTCTTCCTCGTCGTCATGGCCGCCGGCGCCAAGCAGTGGGACCAGATCGGTTCCATGGTGAAGGGCTACCAGGACGCGACCCAGCGCCTGAAGTACGCCACCGTGCCCGTCGTCGCCGCGCCCTACGGCATGACGCTCGGCGGCGGCCTCGAGCTCTGCTTCGCCTGCGACACCGTGCAGGCCGCGGCGGAGACCTACTCGGGCCTCGTCGAGGTCGGCGTCGGCCTCATCCCGGGTGGCGCGGGCACGCTCAACATGCTCTGGCGCAACCTCGAGGGCATCCCCGACGGAGCCTCGATCAACACGCTCGAGATCGTCACGCAGACCTTCAAGAACATCGCGCTCGCCAAGATCGCGACGAGCGCCGACGAAGCGAAGGCCTTCGGCTACTTCCGCAGGACCGACGGCGTCTCCTTCGACAAGGCTCGCCTCGTCACCGAGGCGAAGGCGCGCGCCATCGGCCTCGCCGAGAGCGGCTACCACCCGCCCACGCCGCGCAGCTACGTGCTGCCCGGCGAGAGCGGCATCGCCACGCTCTCGATGATGGTCGATACGCTCGTCGCCGGCGGCTATGCCAGCGAGCACGACGCGCTCATCGCTCGCAAGCTCGCGGTCGTGCTCTCCGGTGGCAAGGGCGGCAACGCCAAGCCCGTCACCGAGCAGGAGATCCTCGATCTCGAGCGCGAGGCCTTCCTCAGCCTGTGCGGCGAAGCGAAGAGCCAGGAGCGCATGCAGTACATGCTCATGAACAACAAGCCCTTGCGGAACTAGCCAGGAGCCGAGCCATGCAGAACGTAGTCATCGTCGATGCGGTTCGGTCGGCCGTCGGCCGGGCCATCAAGGGCTCCCTCGCGCAGCGTCGTCCCGACGAGCTCGCGGGCGAGGTCATCCGCGGGCTGCTAGCCCGCGTGCCCAAGCTGTCTCCCGCCCAGGTGGAAGACGTCATCCTCGGCTGTGCGATGCCCGAGGGTGAGCAGGGCCTCAACATCGCCCGCGTCGCGGGTTTCCTAGGTGGTCTGCCCGAAGAGGCGGCCGCCATGACCATCAACCGCTTCTGCTCGAGCGGCCTGCAGGCCATCGCGCTCGGCGCAGGAGCCATCGCGCTCGGCTCGGTCGATCTGGTGATCGCCGGCGGCGTCGAGTCGATGAGCATGGTGCCCATGACGGGCAACAAGCTCACCGCTTCGCCCGAGGCGATGGAGCGTTTCCCCACCGTGTACACGCCCATGGGCATCACGGCGGAGAACGTCGCGAAGAAGTTCGAGGTGTCGCGTGAGCAGCAAGACGCCTTCGCGTTCTCCAGCCAGAAGAAGGCGGCGGCGGCCATCGCAGCGAACAAGTTCGCGAGCGAGATCGTGCCCGTCACGGCCCTGCGCTTCGAGAACGGCGAGCGTGTCACGTCGAGCTTCACGGTCGACGAGCTGCCGCGCGCCGAGACGACGGCCGAGGGCCTCGCGGCGCTCAAGCCGGCCTTCTCCACGAAGGGCTCGGTCACGCCGGGTAACTCCTCGCCCCTCAGCGACGGCGCGGCCGCGGCGATCATCGCGAGCGAAGCGAAGGTGAAGGAGCTGGGCCTGCCCACGCTCGGTTACTTCCGCCAGTTCGTGAGCGTCGGCGTCGACCCGGCGATCATGGGCATCGGCCCGGTGCCGGCCATCCGCAAGCTCTTTGCCAAGACGGGCCTCTCGGTGAAGGACATCGACCTCTTCGAGGTCAACGAGGCCTTCGCGAGCCAGTGCGTCTACGTGCAGCGCGAGCTCGGCCTGCCGGACGACAAACTCAACGTCAACGGCGGCGCCATCGCGCTCGGGCACCCGCTCGGCTGCACCGGCGCCAAGCTCGTCGCCACGGCGCTCCACGAGCTGAAGCGTCGCAATGGCAGGTACGCCGTCGTGAGCATGTGCATCGGCGGCGGCATGGGCGCCGCCGGGCTGCTCGAGCTGGCGAAGTAGTCGCGGCGCCGCGGCCCCTCGGAGCGGGCCGCGGACGCGAGACCGAGTCGAGCGAAGGCCGCGTCCCCGCGAGGGGGTGCGGCCTTCGTGCGTGCGGGGGAGGGGCGCTCAGCTCCCGGCGAGCGCGTCGCGGTAGACCTCGTCGACCGGCAGCTCACAGTCGATCGATTCGAGGCGCACGGTCTCACCGGAGGCGCCCTGGTGTCGCGACCAGGAACCATCGCCCTCCCGCCGGCGGACTTCGACGAGCCGCTGTCGGTGGTCGACCAGCACCACCTCACGCAGGGAGGCGATCGCCTCGTAGTGGCGCAGCTTCTCGCCGCGATCGTAGGCCTCGGTGCTGGGGCTGAGGACCTCGACGATGATGATGGGGTTGGTGACCGCGTGGTCGTCGTTGGGCGATCGTTCTGCACGGCCGCAGACCACGCTGAGATCCGGGTAGGTCTCGAGCCCGGTGTCGAGCACGCGGATCCGTAGATCGGAGGAGTAGACCTGGCAGGGCCGGCCCCGCAGCGCCGAGCCGAGCAACACGCCGACGTTCATGCTGATCGCCGCGTGCTCCGGGCTGCCGCCCGCCATCGCGTAGATCTCCCCGTCGAGGTACTCGTGCTTCACGTTGCTCGCGCGCTCGAGCGCGTCGTACTCCGCGCGCGTATACCGGACGAGGCGTGCACCCGTGACCATGGGAGGAGCGTAGCTCGCCCGTCCTCGTCGACACAGCCTGCGATGCTCTGCGAGCATGAGCGGATGAAGACCTCCCTCGGGCTCGCGCTCGCTTCCGTGCTGCTCCTCGCGACTTCGACCGCCTCGGCCGACATGCCTTCCGGGCCTTGTGCCGACGCCGAGAACGGCGACTCCTGCGAGCTCGACGGCGGCGGAGAGGGCGTCTGCGAGAACGGCGACTGCGTCGCCGACGACGACGAGGGCTGCAGCGTCGCGCGCGTAGGAGCGCCGATCGGCGCAGGTTCGCTGAGCCTGCTCTCGGTGGCCGCGCTCTTGATCGCGCGTCGGCGCGGCTCGCGAGGCTGAGCGAGCTCTCGGGCCGAGCGCCGCCCTGGGTGGAGCGCTCGACCAGGAGCGCAGCACCCAGAGCGCGCGCGCTCCGCTCACTGCGGCGAGGCGTAGCCGCGCTTCACGTAGCAGAGCCCCTCACCACCGTTGAGGTGGCCCATCGAGCTCGTCACGTAGTGCACGTAGTCGCGGTAGTCGCGGAAGGTCGAGCTCGGGTCCCCGGCGGGGTTCACGCCGATCGAGCCGGTGTCGAAGGCGCGCTGCCCCGAAGCCGGCGCGGCGCCGTCGCAGCGTCGCCAGGGCAGGCTCGCCCCCGCGCCGTCGACGAAGGCCGTCGGGTCGACGCCCGCGAGCAGATCCATGGTGAGCGCGCTGCCCTGGGGCTGGCCCACGAGCTGCGCCGCCATCTGATCGAAGAAGAGCTCGGGCTCGTGCTCGACGTCGCCGTAGAACGGGTGGTCCACGTGCAGCGTGAGCTGCGCCACCACCGTCTGGTTCGCCTTCACCGCGATGCCACGCTGGTACTCCTCGTCGGGGAAGGGCTCGCCCTGGTTGTCCTGGTTCTGGCAGTTGACGAGCTCCACGGGCGTCTTGAACCCGAGCCGGATCGGCACCGTCGTCGGGATGGCCGACCAGTCGTAGCTCGCGTCGCTCGACTGGCACCCGGTCCCGACGAAGCTCGCCGTGCCGACGAAGTAGAAGCTGTAGCCGCCCGCGATCATGTCGGCGAGCGCGGCCTCCCCGGCGGCGTCGAGGTTCACGGTCGTCGCGCTGCTCGTCGCTTCGGTGAACGCGTAGCTCAGCGCGTAGCGCTGGTCCGTGGCGAAGGCCGAGCCGTCGTCCTTCGCGTCGAAGACGAAGAGCGGCACCGCGGTGCCCTCGCCGCCTGCCCCGGGGACCGAGCCCTCCTGCGCGAGATCCACGATCCACGGGCCGGTCTTGCGCGCGACCACGGCGTCGGTCTGCGACTGGTCCGACGGGGACTTGTCGGGGTTCTCGCCGAGGCTCACCGAGCCGAGCGCGACGAGCACGTGATCGAACTCGATCTGCCAGCCGTCGACGATCACGACCTCGCTGCCCGTCGGGAAGCGGAAGCCATCGGTCGCGAGCTCCTCGCCGGAGATCTGCACCGAGATGCTGCCCCCCTCGGCCGCGCCGCCGCCGGTGCCGCCGGTGTCGTCGCCGCAGCCCGCGCCGAAGGCCGCGAAGGCGAACCCCAACACGCCCGCGAGGGGCGCGCACATCCGTCCGTTCATTGGGTGCTCCTGGTCAGTTCTCGAAGGACACGCTGAAGGCGACGCTGGAGCGCACGCCCCCATAGAGATTGCGGCTCGGTTGGTCCGAGTCGTCGTCGCGGAATCGATAGGCGGGAGGGTCGTCGCCGACCTGCTCGAGCTGCGCGAAGTCGACGTTGTCGAACCAGCGCGCAGGGTCGACCCTCAGCACGAGCGTGCCTCCGTCGGAGAGCTCGAGATCGACCGGGATCGGGCTCACGACGCGCTGCTTGCAGATGGGCTCCGAGCCGGGCAGCGCCGGATCCGGCGCGGGCTTCTGGCGGTTCGTCGAAATGGTGATGCTGCCTTCGAAGGGCCAGCGCTCCCCGCCGCGCGTGGCTTCACCAGCGACGCGGGCGATGATCGTGGGGTCGCTCTGGGCGTCGATGTTGCCGCCCGAGAGCCACACCTCGGCGGTGCGCGCGCGCTCGCTGGTGCCGGAGCCCTCCACGGGGAAGGGCACGAGCGCACCCGAGAGCAGATCGACGTCGAGCCCCTCGGTGAGCTCGCCCACGTAGATCCCCGCCAGCACGCAGCTCGTGTCGCGGGAGACGCTCGTGGGCCGGGCTTGGTTCAGGTACAGCGCGCCCACGTGGAGCGTCGCGACGTCGAGGCGCACTCCATACCCGCGGCCCGTCTCGAAGGCATAGGCCCCGCCGTCGTGAGCTGCCGGGCCACCTGCGAGCGCGTCGAAGGCGACGAGCTCTCCGCCGGTCGTTCCGATGCACGCGGCGCCCAGGAGCGTGAACGTCGACAGCGCGGCGAGCGTGCTCAGGAGGCGCATCAGCTGCCTCCCAGGGTCGCGGAGAGCGAGGCGAAGACGCCGAGCGGCGGCCCGGCCGCGAAGTGGCGCGCGGGCACGAGCGTGGCGGGATCGGTCGGGGAGAAGTCGGAGACGTAGTTGAACTCCGACTGCCGGTATTCCAGGTCGAGCAGGTTGGTGCCGGCCACCTCGAACTCGAGCGCCTTCCAGCTGAGCGCGGCGGCCGCGTCGAGCACGAAGATGAGGTCGCTGCGCTGGCCGTAGGGCAGCGCTCTGCGCCCCACGAAGGAGGCGCCGAGGCCGACGCGACCGCCGAGCGGCGCGCCGTCGATCGAGAGCGGCAGCGAGCCGAAGAGCGCTGCGTCGGTGCGCGCGATCACGTCGGGCACGTAGGGCACGAGCAGGCCGGTGTCGTCGAAGCGCGAGCGCACCATGGAGAGGCTCGTCGAGACGTCGACGAAATCGGCGACGAGCCGCGCCGAGCCGGCCCAGCCGAGGCGGGTCGTGCCTCCGCCGAGCACGTTGCGCCCCTCGGTCTCGCTGAAGATCTGATCGCGGTCGACGTGCGTGACGAAGAAGACCGACTGCGCGGTGAGGGCGAAGTCGTCGAAGCTGTGCGCATAGGAGACGCCCGCCTCTCCGGCCTGTACGGCGGCGAAAGGCGTGTCGACGTCCTGGGAGACGTAGCTCGGGTCGATCGAGCGGATGCCCTGGCCATAGGCCGCGCTGATCGTGAACCCGGTGAAGGGGCCGACGAGCACGGCCGCGCGCGGCATCGCACGCAGGCTCGCCGTGCTCGATCGCTGGTTGGGCTCGCGGTGATCGCCGAAGCGCTGCTGCGAGAGGCAGCTCGCGTCGCCGGGCGGGTTCTCGGAGGAGGGGCGCGAGACGTCGCGCACGGCGCAGAGATCGTCGACGTCGTAGACGAAGAGATCGGCGCGTGCGCCGCCTCGCAGCGCGAGCCACTTCGTGAGGTGGACGTCGAGATCGCCGTAGACGCCGACGTCGCCGAGCTTGGAGTAGTAGTCGGCCGTGGTGGCGTAGGGCGTGTTGGTCGCCGCGCCGACGCGCTGCTGCTGGGAGCCCACCACGTCGAGGCGCGCGAGGTAGCCGAGCTCGAGCGCGTGCTTCTGACCGCCGAGCTCGAAGCCCTGCTTGCCGTGACCACGCGCGCCGAAGGTGCCGACGGTGACCGCGAGATCGAGCAGATCGCCGCGCTGGGGGTGGGGCTGTTGGCGCGCGTCCTGCGGGTCGAGCAGGAAGCCGGTGAAGTTCTCGCGTGTGCGGTGGCTCGAATAGATCGCGAAGACCTGCTGCCCGTAGACCGCGCTCCCGGAGGGGACCTCGACGTCGGCCGACACGTGGAAGCGCGCCGCGCTGCCGCCCTGGTTGGGGTCGTTCGTGTCGTAGAAGCCCTTGCGGCCGGCCTCGACGTCCGAGGCCCGCAGCACCCCGCCCGAGTGGTACTCGGCGCCGTAGGCCGCGGTCGACAGGCGGAAGCTGCCACGCTCGCCGACGGCGCCCTCGTATTGACCCATCGCGCGCCCGCGCCAGGCGTCGCGGTTCTGGCCGAAGCCTCCCGTGCGGAACACCTCGGCTGCCGCAAAGGTGCCCTGGCTCGCGTTCTCCGGCCCCGCGAGCAGGAGCAAGCGTGTCGTGTCGAAGGAGCCGTAAGTGGCCTTCGCGGTGAGCCCTCGTCGCGCGAGCCCGAGCGTGTAGTCGGCGCTGCCCGCGACGGCGTAGTTGCCCTGTCGCGGGTCGAAGGGGCCCTCGAGCACGCGCAGTGAGCCGACGACCTCGGGGATGATGAAGTTGAGGTCCGCGAAGCCGTTGCCGTGGAAGTTGCCGCTCTCGTTGATCGGCACTCCGCCTACGCTGAGCTCGATGTCTTGCCCTTCGCGCGCGTCGAAGCCGCGGAGGTAGATGCGGTCTGCGTGGCCTTCGCCGCCGCCGTCGCGCAAGAGGAACACGCTCGGCGCGAGCTTGAGCAGCTCGCTCGCGTGGCGGCGAGGCACGGCGGCGAGCTGGCCGATCTCCACGCGGTAGTCGGACGCTCCGCGCGAGCTCGCCATGCGGCGCCCGTGCACGTCGACGAGCTCGGGCGGCGCTTCCGGTGCGACCGCGAGCGGCGCCTCGACCTTGCCGTCGGGGCCGGGCAGCTCGTCTTCGGGGTGATCGTGCCCAGGGTCGATGGGCTCGGCGTGCGCGGGTGGCACGAAGTTGAGCGGCACGTGGAAGCGGCTCGGGATGGGTTTGCCGTCGCGCTGGGCGGGCGCGAACTTCCACGCGCGCACGGCGCGCATCGCCTCGGCGTCGAAGAGCTCGCCGCCCGACGCGAGCACCACGAGCTCGCGGATCTTACCCGAGGCGTCGAGCGTGACCTCGAGCTCCACGTGCGCGACCGGCAGCTGATCGTCGCCGTGCGGCTCGTCGAGCAGCCGCTGCGGGTAGGCAGGCTCCACGCGTTCGACGATGCGCGGCGGCACGACGCGCGGTGCAGCCGACGGCTGCGGCGCCTGGGCGACGGTCACGCCGGTCGCCTGCGCGAAGGCCCCCGGCGCGAAGGACGAGACGGCCAGCGCGAGGGCGAGCGAGGGGACACGACGGAGCGAGCAGCGCATCGGAGCGGAGCCTGTCCTACGACGGCGTCGGACCAATCGCAATCGAGTTGCATCAATAGGGTCTGCCTTCCCGAGCGCGGCTCGGCGCGCAGGCCGTCGTCGAAGGTCGCAGCGAGCCGTCGAGGACCTGGGTCACATCGCAGTCCTCTGGCTCGGCAGGGGATCGCAAGCGGGCGTGGTGCGTAGGACGGATGCGTAGAACTTGGTGTGGGCTGGGCCCCGCCTCTAGCCTCGGCTTAACAAGGAGAATTCCATGCACTCGACGTCACTCCGGCTCTCGGGCCTCGCCGCTCTCTGCGTCGCGACCTTCTGCTCGCTCTCCGCCTCCGCACAAGAGGCCTCCGATCCAGTGGTCGATGACGCGGCCAAAACCGCCGAGCCTGCCCCCCCTGCGGCACCCGCTGCGGCGCCGGCAGCGGCGCCGGCCGCCGACGAAGGCGACAAGGACGGCGTGCGTTTCCGCGGCGGCATCTCGGGCGGCGTCGGCGGCGAGATCATCGTGAGTGGCGGGAGCGCCACCGCGATCATGGGTGGCGTCGACGGGCGCTTGGGCGTGCAGATCAACGACATGATCGGCGTCTACGCGCAGCCCCACATCTCTTTCGGCTCGTTCGGAGACTTCGGCGGCATCCCCGGGCTCACGGGCACGGTCACGGGCACGGCGCTCGTCGACTTCACCTTCCTCGACCAGATCTTCGTGGCCGCTGGCGCCGGTTATGGCGTCCTGAACAGCCCCGGTGGTCCGGTGATCCACTTCCGCGCTGGCGGCTACCCGCTCCAAGGCTTCGGCAACGACGGGATCCGTCGCAAGGGCCTCATGCTCGCCCTCGACATGCGCATCATCATCGCAGACCCGTACACCGCGGTCTTCCCGATGGGCTCGATCGGCTACGAAGCCTTCTGAGGCTGCACGGGCATCACGCATCGAGCGCGGTGCGAGAGCCGGGTCGCCCTCACGGGGCGCTCGGCTCTCGCGCTTCCATCGGGCTCGGGAGCTCGGCCCATCCTCGACGCGCTGCGCCATCGCGCCAGCGCACCCGAGGCTTCCGATCGCCGCCGCTCGGGTGTAGCGGTGGATCTCACCATGTCGTCGCCGTACCGCCACCTCGCCGCCACCTTCGCTCTGTGCTCGCTCGCCGCGCTCCCGGGCTGCGCCGACGACGCGCTCGACGGTACGGGCGGCTCGGGCGCCTCGAGCTCGAGCGGCAACGGTGCGAGCTCGACGACGGCAGGAGCTGGCGGCTCGGCGAGCAGCTCGAGCGGCACGAGCTCGAGCACCACCTCGGCGACGAGCGGCGCGGGAGGCAGTGGCGGTGGCACCCCGGCCGAGCCGGTGCTGCGCTTCGTCGCGCTCGGCGACGGCGGTGAGGGCAACCCGCGCCAGTACGCGGTCGGCGCCGCGATGGGCACGGTCTGCCAGGCGAAGGGCGGCTGCGAGTTCGCGCTCTACCTCGGCGACAACATCTACAACTCCGGCGTGAGCGGCGTCGACGACACGCAGTTCCAGACCAAGTTCGAGCAGCCCTACGCGGAGCTGCCGTTCATCTTCTACGTCGTGCTCGGCAACCACGACTACGGCGGCCAGGGCGCGGGCTTCGAGGTCTGGAAGGCCCAGCACCAGATCGACTACTCGGCGATGTCGTCGCGCTGGAACATGCCCGACCGCTACTACCACTTCGCCGTGCCGGCCGACGCAGGCCCGCCTGGTGTCGTGCCGGTCGACTTCTTCGGCCTGGACACCAACGCGATCATGTACACGGGCGACTCGACGCAGAAGGCCTGGCTCAACGGCGCCACGTCGACGTCGACCGCCACGTGGAAGATCGGCTTCGGTCACCACCCCTACGTGTCGAACGGCAAACACGGCAACGCCGGCGAATACGAGGGCATCCCGGGCATCCCGATCGTGAGCGGCGGCAACGTGAAGAGCTTCATGGAAGACGCCGTCTGCAACAAGATCGACGTCTACCTCTCGGGCCACGACCACAACCGCCAGTGGCTCGAGCCCACCTGCGGCACCGAGTTCATCGTGAGCGGCACCGCGGCGAAGATGACCGACCTCGAGGGCCGCGGCACGCCGACCTTCTTCGAGGACGACTCGAAGGGGGGCTTCTTGCTCGCCGAGATCAGCGGGAACACCTTCGTCGGCACCTTCTACGACGAGCAAGGCAACGTCGAGTTCACGCGCACCGTCACCAAGTAGCGCCGGGCGCGACGTGCTCGCGCCCTCGCCTCAGAACGGCCACACGAGCGGGATCACGAGCACGGCCGTCGCGAGCACGAGCAGCTGCAGCGGTAGGCCGACCCGTGTGTAGTCGGCGAAGCGATAGCCACCGGGCGTCATCACGAGCACGTTCACCGGCGAGGCGATCGGCGTCGCGAAGGCCGCCGAGGCACCGAAGGCCACGCCCATGAGCAGCGGCTCCGGCGCGACGCCGAAGGCGGTCGCGAGGCGCACGGCCACCGGCGCGACCAGCACGGCGGTCGCGGTGTTGGAGAGCACGAGCCCGAGCGCAGAGGTGATGCCCACGACGAGGCCCATCAAAGCGAGCGGTGAGGCGCCGCTCAGGTTCGACTCGACGAAACGCACCACGACCGCGGTGGCACCGCTCGACTCGAGCGTGGTCGACAGCGGGATCATGCAGGCGATGAGCACGACGCTCTCCCAGTTCACCGAGCGGTAGACCTCGGCCGGGCGCACGCAGCCGGCGATCACGAGGAGCAAGGCCGCGCCCAGCACCGCGACGACGTTGGGCAGCCACCCGAAGGCCATGACGATCAGCATCGCGAAGGTGATGGCGACGGCGCCCAGCGCACGCGGTCGATCGACCAGCACGTCGGCCGCGACGTCGGGCTCGGCGACCAGCACCAGATCGTCGCGCTCGTCGCGCAGGTTGCGCAGGTACTTACGACGGCCCTTCACGAGCAGGATGTCGCCCGGTCGCAGCGTGACGTCGCGCAGCGAGGCGTCGGTGAGGCAGACCCTGCCCGAGCCCTCGATGCGGTGGAGCGCGAGCACGGTCGCGCGGTAGCGATCGCGGAACTTCGAGTCGCGCAGCGCGCGCCCCACGAGGCGCGAGCGGCGTGGCAGCACGAGCTCGGCGAGCGACTCCTCCACCGGCAGCGAGAAGTGCGACGCCGTCTCGTAGAGCTCGGTGCCGTGTGCGGCGCCGAGCGAGGTGAGAGCCTCGGCGCTGCCGAGTACACGCAGCTCGTCGCCGGCCTCGAAGACGAGGCTCGGCAAGACGCGCAGGGCCTCGCCCGCGCGCACGACGCCGACGACCGTGACGCCGTGAACGGCGCGCAGGTTCGTCTCGGCGAGCGAACGCCCGACGAGCGTCGACTGCGCCGGGACGCGGAGGCACGAGAGCGCGTCGGCGAGCCCGTACTCGGCGGCGAGATCGCGATCGGAGAGCGTCGCCCGCGCGGCGCGCAGGCCATCGCCTGCGGGCAACCAGCGCCGCCCGTAGAGCGTGAGGTAGGCCACGCCGACGACGAGCACCACGAGGCCGGGCACGAGGAAACCGAAGAAACGGAAGGGCTCGTGGCCCGCGCCGCGCAGGGCGTCGCTCACGATGAGGTTGGGCGGAGTGCTGATGAGCGTGAGGTTGCTGCCGAGGTGTGCGCCGAAGGCGAGCGGCATGAGCAAGCGCCCCGGCGCGAGGCCGCGGCGCGCGGCGATGCTGCCCACGACGGGCAAGAGCAGCGCCACCGTGCCGGTCGAGCTCATGAAGGCCGACAGGAGCGCCGTGGCGCACACGATCACCGCGAGCACGCGGCGCTCGTCCTTTCCGGCGAGCTTCTCGAGGCGTCGCCCGAACCAGTCGGCGACGCCCGTCTCGGAGATCGCGGCGCCGACGACGAAGAGGCCCGCGATCATGAGGACCGCCGGGCTCGAGAAGCCGGAGAGCACCACCTCGGTGGAAGCGAGCCCCGTGAGCGCGAGCGCGAGCAGCGAGAGCATCGCGACCACGTCGAGGCGCAGGCGATCGCTCACGAAGAGCGCGATCGTGGCCGCGAGGACGAGCGTGGCGAGCAGGGCGTCGTTCACGGGACGGTCCGAGTGCCTGAGGCGGAGCACACCAGGCGGAGGTACCGAGGCACTACCACGAAGCGAGGAGCGATCGGAGCGACGCCGGCTGAGCAAGGTGTTGCTCAGTCGAGCGAGCAAGGCTTGGCCGAGTCGCGTGGGCGGCGGAGAGCGAGGCGCGCATCGCGTGCACGAGGCGCGGATCTGCTCGGGGTTTGCTCAGCGATCAGCGCCGCGTCGCGTGTGGCACGCGCCTCGCAATGCGCCTCTTCGTCCACGCGACGAAAGGAACCGTCATGAAAACCTCCACTTCGATCTTCGCCTTCGCGCTCGCCAGCTCGCTCGCCACCTTCGCCGGCGTCGCCTCGGCCGACCAAGCCGACAAGGACGCCTGCGTCGGTCTCGAGGAGGGAGACGCCTGCACCCGAGGCGACGGCGAGCCGGGCTACTGCCTGTGGGACGACAGCGACCCCGTGCTGAGCTGCGAAGACGCCCCGAGCTCCAGCAGCTCGAGCAGCTCCGGTGGCGGGGGCTCGGGCAGCGGTGGCTCGAGCAGCTCGAGCGGCTCCGGCGGTGGTGGTTCGAGCAGCTCGAGCAGCTCCTCCGGCTCGAGCGACTCCGACGACTGCGACGACGACGTCGACGACTCCTGCGACGACTCGCGCGACATCACCATCGGCTGCTCTTCCTCGGGAAGCGCGCCCGGGTCGCTCTGGGGGGTCGTCGGTGTGGCCGCCGCGCTCATGCTCGGGCGACGCCCGCGCGCTCGCGCCTGAGCCCCGAGGCCTTCGGCTGGGTATCCGGCGCCGGGGCGAGGCGTTAGAAGATCGATCCTCCCGAGGATCGAACCGATGAGCTCGCCCCGACAGACGCACTACGACTTCGCGCACCGACTGCTCGCCCACGACGCGCACACCGACCCCTCGGTGTTCGACAGGCTCGAGCAACACGCGCAGCCCTACCTCGCGTCGCGATGGCAGCAGGCCTCGGGCCAGCCCCAGCTGCCGCCGGAGGTCTACGCCTTCCCGCTCGTGCGTGTGCCGCTCGGCACGCCGGGCGCGGAGCTCGGTGTGCGCGTCGTGCGCCTGCCTCGGCCGGAGCAGGCGACCGAGGCCTACTACGCGGCCTTCGTGCGTGACGCGCGCGAGCCGATGCGCTTGCGCTACTTCGTCGCAGAGCGCAGCGCCGATGGGCAGAGCGCGGGCTGGGCCGAGTGGACCGGCAACCCTCAGATGCCGCGCATCCGCTACGACGATCTGTCGCAGTACCTGCCTCCGAACAGCGGACCGGTCTCGACCAACGAGCCCTTCCTCGACGACTTCGTGCGCAAGGTGGTGCACGAGGTCGCGAGCCGGCAGCCAGCCCAGGCGATGGCGCCCGGCGCGATGGGCGGACAGGGTGGCTACGGAACCGCGCCCATCGGGGCCCAGGGCCCGGGCGCCTACGGGCAAGCGCACCCAGCCATGGGCGGCGTACGACCTGGCATGCAGCAGCAGCCCAAATCGAAGGGCAGCGGCATGGGCTGCGTCATCGCGATCGTGCTCATCGCGGCGGGCGGCGGCGGCTTCTATTGGTGGTCCGAGAAGCAGAGCAAGGCCCGCTTCGCGGTGTACCAGAAGCACCAGGACCGCATCAAAGAGGCCGTCGAGAGCGCCCAAGCCGCGAAGGCGCAGCCCGGCGTCGATCGCTGTGACGCCGACGTGAAGAAGCGCATCCTCGCCGTGCGCGAGCTGCCCGAGAAGATGAAGCCGCCCGCGTCGCCGATCCCGACGGCGCACTTCGCCTGCGACGACGGCAGCGACGCGCCCACCGGCACCGTGAGCGGGATCTGCGACGTGCCCAAGGGCGTGCAGCGCGCGTCGCTCATCGACACGCCCTTCTGCCACGCCGACACGTCCCAGGCGCGCGCGGAGCTCGACAGGCTCGTCACGACCGAGAAACCCTGGGGAGGCGTGGGGCAAGAGAAGCGGATCGAAGAGTGGGAAGAGAAGGTCGAAGAGGCCATCGAGAAGATCGAGGAGGCCGACGCCAAGGTGAAGCCGCCCCCGGTGCTCGCCGTCGGCGGGGGCGAGTGCCACACCTACGTCGCGGCCACCTTCGTGTCGGATCGCACCGGTGAGAAGCGCGAGGTCGTAGGCTACGACTGCGACGTGACGCTCAGCTGGGTCGACGCCAAGGGCAACGCGCTCGGGGTGATGCGCGCCTCGGGCCGCGGCAAACCCGACGCCGCGGTCGTCGCCGCACAGACGCTGCAGGAGCCTGCGATCCTCGAGTCGAACCGGAACGCCCAGAACCGCGCGCTCGACGAGGCGTGGACGAAGCTCGGCAAGCAGCTCGACGCGAAGAAGTAGGGCCACGATGAGCGAAACCTCGCCGCGCTACTGGGAGATCTTCTACGCCGTCTTCGAGTCGCTTCCTCGGCAGGGGCCCGGCAACCTCGAGTGCACGAAGCGAGCGCTCGCCCTGTGTGCCGAGCTCGGTCCGGCGCCGAGGGTGCTCGACCTCGGCTCGGGCACCGGCGCACAGACGCTCCACCTCGCGGCGCTCACCGAGGCCGAGATCGTCGCGGTCGACGCGCACGCGCCGTCGATCGCGAGGCTCGCCGCGACCCTCGCAGAGCGCGGGCTCGCGCAGCGCGTTCGGGCCTTGGTCGCCGACATGACCGAGCTGCCCTTCGAGCCCGGGAGCTTCGACCTCCTCTGGTCGGAGGGAGCGCTCTACAACCTCGGCCTCGAGAGGGCGCTTCCGCTCTGCCACGGCCTGCTGCGCCCCGGCGGATACCTCGCGTTCACCGATGCGGTCTGGCTGAGCGACGCGCCGCCCCCCGAGGTGCGCGCTCTTCGCCGACTACCCCACGATGGGCCGCGCCTCCGATGCGCTCGCGCTGCTCCCGCGTTTCGGCTTCGAGCCGCTCGGGCACTTCACGCTCCCCGAGGAGGCGTGGTGGGGCGACTTCTACACGCCGATGCTGGCGCGCATCACCGAGCTGCGCGGCACGCACGCCGGCGACGCCGAGGCGCTCTCCGCGCTCGACGCGCTGGAGCAGGAGGTCGACCTCTACCGGCGCCACGCCGCGCACTACGGCTACGAGTTCTTCGTCGCGAGGCGCGCGCCGGCGTAGCGGAGGGCGCGGTCGAGGCGCCGCGCGCCGCGCTCCGCCCTTACGCCGCAGGCCTCGTCCCGGCTAGCCTCTCAGCCCGGCGCGCCGCCCTGCGCGGGCCGCGAAGCCGCCACCTCTCAACGATCGGAGCGCCCCACGATGACCGCACCTCTCAGCATGGACGCTCTCCGCCAGGCGGTCGCCGACGGCCAGATCGACACGGTGCTCGTCTGCTTCGTCGACATGCAGGGCCGGCTCGTCGGCAAGCGCTTCCAGGCGGAGTTCTTCCTCGACGGCGGCCACGTGGAGACGCACGCCTGCAACTACCTCCTGGCGAACGACATCGACATGGAGCCGGTGCCCGGCTACGCGGCGGCGAGCTGGTCGAAGGGCTACGGCGACTTCGTGATGAAGCCCGATCTGTCGACCTTGCGCCTCGCGCCTTGGCTCGAGGGCACCGCGCTCGTGCTCTGCGACGTGCTCGATCACGAGACGCACGAAGGCGTGCCGCACAGCCCACGCGCGATGCTCAAGCGGCAGGTCGACCGACTCACCGAGCGCGGATACCAGGGCATGTTCGCCTCGGAGCTCGAGTTCTATCTCTTCGACGAGGGCTATCGCGGCGCACACGACAAACGCTATCGCGACCTGCGCACCGCGAGCGCCTACATCGAGGACTACCACATCCTCCAGACCACCCGCGAAGAGCCGGTGATCCGCGCCATGCGCAGGCAGCTCCAGGCGGCGGGCATCCCCATCGAGTGCTCCAAGGGCGAATGGGGCCCCGGCCAGGAGGAGCTCAACCTGCGCTATTGCGACGCGCTGTCGATGGCCGACCGCCACTCGATCCTCAAGAACGCCACCAAGGAGATCGCCGATCTCCAGGGCAAAGCCATCACCTACATGGCCAAGTGGAGGTACGACCTCGCCGGATCGAGCAGCCACATCCACGACTCGCTCTGGAGCCTCGACGGCGAGACGCCGCTCTTCCACGACCCCTCGGAGCCCTTCGGCATGTCCAAGCTCATGCGCTCCTGGGTCGCGGGCCAGCTGAGGTACGCGCGCGAGCTCACCTACTTCCTCGCGCCGTACATCAACTCCTACAAACGCTTCCAGGCCGGCACCTTCGCGCCCACGCGCACCGTCTGGAGCCGCGACAACCGCACGGCGGGCTTCCGCCTCTGCGGCGAGAAGAGCCGCGCGATCCGCATCGAGTGCCGCATCGGCGGCGCGGATCTGAACCCCTACCTCGCCTTCGCGGCGCTCATCGCCGCCGGCCTCTCGGGCATCGACGAGGGCCTCGAGCTCGGCGAGCCCTTCGTGGGCGACGCCTACGCCAGCCAGACCGAGGAGGTCCCGCGCACGCTGCGCGAGGCGATCGAGACGCTGCGCGGCTCGGCGATGTTGCGCGCCGCGCTCGGCAGCGAGGTCGTCGACCATTACGTGCACACCGCCGAGTGGGAACAGCACGAGTACGACCGCCGCGTCACCGACTGGGAGCTCCTACGCGGCTTCGAGCGGAGCTGAGCACCCACCAGCGCCCTCGACGACACGCTTGCGACCTCCGCGCTCCGACCCGAAAGAACGACCCATGACCGAAGCCTTCATCCTCAGCTCCCCCGTCGACGGGCGCCTCGTCGCCGAGCGCAGGGCCCCGACCGACGCCGAGATCGACGCCGCGCTCCGCCGCGCCGCTGCCGCGCAGCGCATCTGGAAGGACGTGCCGCTCGCCGAGCGCGCCGAGCGCTGCGAAGCCGCCGTGGCGGCGATGCTCTCGATGCAGGCCGAGATCGTCCCCGAGCTGGCCCTCCAGATGGGCCGCCCCATCCGCTACGGCGCCGGCGAGCTGCGCGGTTTCGCCGAGCGCGCGCGCCACATGATCGCGATCGCGCCCGAGGCGCTCGCCGACGTCGTGCCCGAGCCGAAGGACGGCTTCAGGCGCTACGTGAAGCGCGCGCCGCTCGGCACGGTCTTCGTCATCGCGCCCTGGAACTACCCCTACCTCACGGCCGTGAACGCGGTCGTGCCCGCGCTCATGGCCGGCAACGCCGTCGTGCTCAAGCACGCGGTGCAGACCTTGCTCGTGGGCGAGCGCTTCGCCGCGGCCTTCGAGAAGGCCGGCCTGCCCGAGGGGCTCTTCCAGAACCTGCTCGTCACGCATGCGCAGGCCGCGAGCATCATCCGCTCCGGGCGCGTGCAGCAGGTGAACTTCACGGGCTCGGTCGCCGGTGGCCGCGCGGTCGCGCTCGAGGCCGCCCAGGCGCTCCTGCCGGTGGGGCTCGAGCTCGGAGGCAAAGACCCAGCCTACGTGCGCGCCGACGCCAACCTGGACCACGCCGTCGAGAACCTCGTCGACGGCGCCTTCTTCAACTCCGGCCAGAGCTGCTGCGGCATCGAGCGCATCTACGTCGCCCGCGAGCTCTACCCGGCGTTCGTGGAGCGCTTCGAGGCGCTGACGCGCAGCCACGTGCTCGGCAGCCCGCTCGACGAAGCCACCACACTGGGCCCGCTCGTGAACGCACGGGCCGCCGAGTTCGTGCGCAGCGAGATCGCCGCCGCGGTTGCGCAGGGTGCGCGCACGCTCATCGATCCGAAGAGCTTCGCCGCCGACGCCCCCGGCACGCCCTACCTCGCGCCGCAGGTCGTCATCGACGTGAACCACGCCATGTCGCTCATGCGCGAAGAGAACTTCGGCCCCGTCGTGGGCATCATGGCCGTGGCCGACGACGCCGAGGCGCTCGCGCTCATGAACGACAGCCACTACGGCCTCACGGCCTCGATCTGGACGAACGATCTCGAGGCAGCCGAGCGCCTCGGCGCCGAGCTCGAGGCAGGCACGGTGTTCATGAACCGCTGCGACTACCTCGACCCCGCGCTCGCCTGGACGGGCGTGAAACACACCGGCCACGGCGCCACGCTCTCGAAGATCGGCTACGAGTACCTCACGCGCCCGAAGTCCTTCCACCTCCGCCACACCCTGTGAACGCCGCCATGAGCCAGAGCCCCACCTCGAACTGGAACTACCCCACCAGCATTCGCTTCGGCGCCGGGCGCGTCGCCGAGCTCGCCGAGCTCTGCAAGCAGCACGGGCTCAGGAGGCCGCTGCTCGTCACCGACGCCGGTCTCGGTCAGGCGCCCATCACGCTCGCGGCGCTCGAGGCCCTCGTGCAGGCCGGGCTCGGCGCGGCCGTCTTCAGCGATCTCAAGCCGAACCCCGTCGGCAAGAACCTCGAAGCCGGGCTCGCCGCCTACCACGCCGGCAAACACGACGGCGTCATCGCCTTCGGCGGCGGCAGCGGCTTGGATCTGGGCAAGCTCGTCGCTTTCATGAGCGGTCAGAAGCGCCCGGTGTGGGACTTCGAGGACATCGGCGACCATTGGACACGCGCCGACCCGGACGGCATCGCACCCGTCATCGCGGTGCCCACCACGGCGGGCACGGGCTCCGAGGTCGGCCGCGCTGGCGTGATCACCGACGAGAGCACCCATACGAAGAAGATCATCTTCCACCCGAAGATGATGCCGCGCGTGGTGATCTGCGACCCCGAGCTCACGGTCGGCATGCCGCAGAAGATCACCGTGGGCAGCGGCCTCGACGCCTTCTCCCATTGCCTCGAGGCCTACTGCGCGCCCGGCTTCCACCCGATGGCCGACGGCATCGCCGTCGAGGGCATGCGCCTCGTCGCCTCGGCGTTGCCACGCGCCGTGAAGGAGCCCGGTGATCTCGGCGCGCGCGCCGACATGATGGCCGCGGCTGCGATGGGCGCCACGGCCTTCCAGAAGGGCCTCGGGGGCATGCACGCGCTCTCGCACCCGGTGGGCGCGCTCTACGACACGCACCACGGCATGACCAATGCCACCTTCATGCCCTACGTGCTGCGCTTCAACCGCGCCGCGATCGACGAGCGCATCACGCGCCTCGCCGCCTACCTCGGCCTCGCGAACCCCGGCCTCGACGCGTTCCTCGAGCTCGTGCTCGGTCTGCGCCGCGAGCTCGGTGTGCCGCACACGCTCGGCGAGCTCGGCGTCGACGACGCGCGCTTCGACGAGCTCGCCGAGATGGCGGCGGCCGACCCTTCGGCGGGGGGCAACCCCGTCGGTTTCGACGCGAAGGCTGCACGCGCGGTGCTCGAGGCCGCTGCGAAGGGCTGAAGGAGGCGCGGGCGCCTGCGGGCGCCCCGCTGCTTCAAGGCTCGTTGAAGCTCGTCTGCGCCGACAGGCTCAGGATGCCGGGGTAGGTGAGCTGCCCCGGATCGCGATGGTGGCCGCCTGGGTCGATGAAGTGCTGCCACGCCGGGATGCGCAGGGAGAGCTGCGTCGCGACCTCACCGAATTGGTAGCTCAGCATGCCACCGACCAGCAGGTCGGTGCGGCCCACGTTGCCGTCTTGCTGGATCTCCCCGCCCCAGCGCTCTGGCTGCTCGTTGAGCAGGTCGACCCCGAGGCCGATGCGCAGATCGTCGAACAGCTCGACGTCGCCGGTCGCGCCGCCCGCGTAGCGATTGCCCGCGTGGTAGCCGTAGCCGTTCTCGTACAGGTAGAGGATCGCCTGCCCATAGCCGCCCAGGCGCAGCGGGGAGAGATCCCAGGAGCCGTCGACGGCGAACACCGGAAAGAACGTGCCGGTGCCGAACTGGATGTGCTGGTGGCTCTTCCCTTCGCGCCCGAGCGCGAAGGGGTCCTCGACCGTGTCGCCCACCGGTAGACCGATGCCGGCGCGCGTCGAGATCGTCAGCTCGTCGAAGCGCGCCGAGGCGCGGCCGAGCAGCCACGGGTCGGCGAGACCCACGAGCGTCTCGTCGCGGTGGTGGATGCTCTCGTAGTCGGGCTCGAAGGCGGTGCCGTCGAGCCGGCGAAAGCTGATCGACGTGTTCACCATTCGAATGGGGAGCTGCAGCTCTGCACCGAGCACCTCGGTGATGCCCACGGCGACGACGGGGCGCAGCTCGAAGCTGTGGAACTGCTGATCGTGCAGCTGAGCAGGCTCGTCGCGCTCGAGGCAGATGGGCCCGATATCGGGGCAGCGATCCTCGTGCACGACGTTCATGGTCGTGCCCGTCAGGCTGAGCGCGACGGAGATCTCCGCGGGCGCGAGCGTGGCGTTGCCGCTGCGCACGTTGGGCAGGTTGGGGTTGGAGCAGCCTGCGCAGGCCTCTGCCGTGCGCGCACCGGCGACCCACCCGAACGCCGCGAGCAGCAGCGCGAGCGCTCGCTTCACCGACCCGCGGCCTTCGCGATCGCGGCGTCGAGCGCGACCAGATCCGCGCCGTGCAGCGCCGCCTTCTGGGTTCCGTCGGGCCCGTAGATCACCACGTAGGGCAAGGAGGGCACCTTCTTCAGCCAGCGCTGGGCGAGCGGCGAGTCCCAGTCGACGACATCCATCTTGCGGTAGGCGATGGGCTCGCGCCGCGCGAGCTTGCCGTACACGTGACCGTCGACCTTGCGGCAGGCGGCGCACCAGCTGGCGTAGAACTCGAAGATCGTGACCTTGCCCTTCGCCGCGTGCGCGTCGAGAGCGGGCACGTCTTCGCCCGTCTTCGTGAGCCAGGCGATGTCCGCGTCGGCCGGCAGCTCGGGCAGGGGATCGAAGGTCAGGTCCGGGTGGCACTCGAGGCACTGCGACTCGGGCACGTCGTGAGGCGGGCACCAGTCGTCGACCCGCTTGAAGCTCGCGACGAGCTCGGGGTGGTGCTTCACGCAGGTCTCTTCGGGCACGCGGTGATCGCAGAGCACGATGTCGCCTTCGACGCGTGAGAGCTCGGAGAGCGTGCCGTGATCGGGCTCGAGCCCGACCGACCGGGCCTTCGGTGCACACGCGGTGAGCAGCGCGGCGACGACCGAGAGCGCGGCACAGGCGCGCATCGCGCGGGCGGTGTCGGGCCTGAGAGCGGGAGAGGGCATGAGCGGCTCAGTGTAGCGTGGGCGTCGTCGAGCGCCGTGGTTCTACCCTACGCTCGCGCGATGTCCTCCTCCGACCCGCGCGACCCGGCCGTGACCGTCGCCGACCCGGACGCCGCGACGCTCGCGAGGCTCGGCTACAAGCAGGAGCTCGCCCGCACGATGGGGCGCTTCTCGAACTTCGCCATCTCCTTCTCGATCATCTGCATCCTCGCTGGAGGCATCACCTCGTTCCAGCTCGCCTTCTCCTCGGTGGGTGGCGCGGCGATCGGGCTCGGCTGGCCGCTCGTGTGCTTGATGTCGCTCGCCGTGGCCGTGGCGATGGGGCAGGTGGCCTCGGCGTTCCCCACCGCGGGCGGGCTCTACCACTGGGCGACGATCCTGGGCGGGCGAGGCTGGGGCTGGGTCACGGCGTGGTTCAACCTGGCGGGCCTCGTCGCGGTGCTCGCGGCGATCAACATGGGCACGATGCACGTGGTCGTGGGCTCGCTCGGGCCGCGCGTCGGCTACGACCCCGCGCTCGTCGGAGAGGGCACCGCGCAGCTCGTGCTCACCCTCGGCGTCGTCTTCATCACGCTCTCGCAGGCGCTCTTCAACCACCTGGGCATCCGCCTCACGAGCAAGCTCACCGACTTCAGCGGCTATCTCATCCTGGTGGTCGCGGCGGTGCTCACGGTGTCGCTCTTCGCCTACGCGCCGAGCTTCGAGCCCTCGCGCCTCGTGCGCTTCCAGAACTTCAGCGGCGCCGCGGGCGGCGACGTGTGGCCCGCGACCTCGAACGGCGCCTGGCTCTTCGCGCTGGGCTTCCTGCACGCGGGCTACACCATCACCGGCTTCGACGCCTCGGCGCACACCTCCGAAGAGACACACGACGCCGCGCGCAACGTGCCTCGCGGCATGATCTCCGCGGTGCTCGTCTCGGGCATCGCAGGGTGGATCATGGTGTGCGCGCTCGTGCTCGCGATGCCCAGCGTGGAGCTCGCCGCTGCGCGAGGTGGCGACGTGGTGTTCCACACGATCGAGGCGGTGCTGCCGAGGCAGCTCGCGACGGCGTTGCTCGTCGGCGTCGCGATCGCCAACTACCTCTGCGGCCTCGCCACGGTCACCTCCTGCTCGCGCATGCTCTTCGCTTTCGCGCGAGATGGCGGCCTGCCCTGGTCGCGCGCGCTCGCGCGGGTGAGCGCGCGCCACCGCGTGCCGGCGGTCGCCATCTGGACCAGCGCCGCGCTCGCGATCGCGCTCACGGTGTACACGCCCGTCTACGTCACGATCACCATCGTCTGCGTCATCTTCCTCTACATCTCCTACGTCTTGCCGACGCTGCTCGGCATCTTCACCTTCGGCCGGAGCTGGACGCGGCGTGGACCCTTCGACGTGGGGCGCTGGTACCGCCCGCTCGCCGTGCTCTGCGTGCTCTGGTGCGGCGTCTTGATCGCGATCGGCATGCAGCCTCCCTACGACCTCGCGATCCGCATCGTCGCCGGCACGCTCGTCGTGATGGCCGTGGTGTGGTTCGCCTTCGAGCGGCGCCGCTTCGCCGGTCCGCCGCTCGCGCTCTCGGCGTCTGGCGGCGACGAGGCCTGAGCGCGCGCCCCGGATCGTCGATGCTCCTTGCGTCGGTGCCCCAACAGGCGTCATGCTCTCCACATGCTGGTCCGGGGGGAGCAAGCGGATGGATCGGAGCGCTGGAGCTCGCCCTTCGGGCAGCTCACGGTGCGCCACCCGGCGCCGGGCGTCGTCGTCTTCGTCGAGGTCGGCTCGCTCGACATCCTCTTCGTCGACCCGATCATCGCTCACAGCAACCGCGCGCTCGAGGAGGCCCGCACCGTCGAGGTCTTCGTCGACTGCTACGATCTCGCCAGCTACGACCCCGAGGTCCGCAACGCCGCGACCAGGTGGCTGCGGCGCAACGCCTCACGCGTCACCGCGCAGCACATGCTCGTGCGTTCGCGCTTCACGACGATCGGGCTCGCGGTCGTGAGCCTCGCCTTCGGTGGGCTCATCCATGGGCACCACGATCGTGCGAGCTTCGAGGCCGCGCTCGCCCAGGCCGTGCGGCGGCCGCGGAGCAGGCTCACGCCCGTCGAGCTGCACGGCTGAGGCCGTCGCGGTGGCGCGACCCAGCGCGCTCTGCCGCGCCGCGCTCTACCGCCCGAGCGGCGCTTCCGCTCAGCTCCTCCGCAGGCGCCGCGCCGCGCCGACGCGCGCTGGCGGCGGCTCACGAGGCGGCATGCGCACGATGAGCTTCTCCAGCGTCGGCACCGCGCGCGCGAGGTGCGCGAGGCTCAGGTCGTCGGGCTGCTTCTCGAAGGCGAGCACGACCGCGTACACACCCGCGAAGCTCCTCGCGCTCCACCCGCAGCGCGAGGTGAGCGCCGTGTGGTGCAGGCTCCCTCCCTGGGTGAGCTGCCGAAAGCTCGCCTCGGCGCGCAGGGCCTCGATGGCCGCCTCCACGCGCCGCAAGGCCGGCGTGGGCTCGTCGTGCTCGCCGGGCGGGGCCTCGACCACGAGCCGACCCGAGCGGTGGTGGTGTAGCTCCGTCAGCTCGGCGAGCTGCTCGGGCTCGGCGGCTGCGAGGGGGGCCTCGCCTCGTTCGCGCGCCTCACGCTGCGCGCGCGCTGCAGCGAGGTCGACGATCGGCGCGAGCGGGCTCTCGTCGTCAGCGGCTTCGACGGGCTGGTACTCGCGCAGGCGCGCGCCATCGGCGAGCACCGCAGCCCAGACGAAGGGCGAGAGCGCGTCGACGATCGCCGCGCCGTCGGCGTGCACCCGCTTCGAGAGCGCGACGAGCGCGTCTTCGAGGGCGACCTGCACGTCGGCCGAGTCGGCCGCGTCGTCGGCGTCTGCGCCTCGCAGAGCGCCGGCGAAGATGTCGGCGAGCGAGCGCAGCACGTCTTCCTTGGCGGCGCGATCGCTCACGCCAGCGTCGAAGCGGGCCTCGATGCCGTAGCCATCGGCGGCCCGCACGCTCAGCACGTGATCGCTCGCTTCGGAGAGCGAGTCTCGGGGCGCGAGCGGGCGCACGTGGTCGGCGCCTAGCAGGCGCTTGGCCACGGTGAGCAGCTCGTCGACCGAACGCAGGTTCGTCACGGCCGGCAGCATACACCGGCCGAACCAGCGGCGCGCGCCGCGCGCGCGCAGAGGGACTCGGCCTCAGCCTGCTGGGGCCTCGGGCGCCGCCGGCGGGTCGCCGTCTGCGCGTCGCGCGACCACCGTGCCGAAGATCGCCGCGGTGAAGAACATGATCAGGCTGTAGATCGCCGGTGGGATCGCCATGGTCGAGTCGTTCAAGAGGAGCGGGCTCGAGGCGATCGCGATCGCGAGCGTGCCGTTGTGGATGCCGATCTCCATGCCGATGGCGATCGCTTGCCGCTTGGGCAGGCGCACCACGAGCGGCACCAGGTAGCCCACGGCCATGCTCGCGAGGTTGAACGCGAGCGCGGCGAAGCCCACGAGGCGGAAGTACTCGGCGAGGTTCGCGCGCTCCTTCGCCACCGCCCCCGCCACGACCAGCACGAGGAACAGCGCCGAGAGGATCTTCACCGGCTTCTGCATCCTGAGCGCGACTCCGGGCTTCTTCGCGTGGATGAGCATGCCGATCGCCACCGGCACGAGCACGATCGCGAAGACCTGGATCACCTTGTCGAACTGCAGTGGGATCGCCTTGCCCTGGCCCATGAAGGCCTCGAGCGAGAGGTTGACCACGAGCGGCAAGGTGAAGAGCGACAGCACGCTGTTCACGGCCGTGAGCGTGATGTTCAGGGCGACGTCGCCCTTCGCGAGGTGGCTGAAGAGGTTGGCCGTGGCGCCACCCGGCGACGCCGCGAGCAGCATGAGCCCGACGGCGAGCGCGGGCGGCAGCCCGGTGAGCTTGGCGATGCCGAAGCACACGAAGGGCAAGATCAGCATCTGGCAGGCGAGCCCGATGATCACGGCCTTCGGGTACACGACGACGCGCTTGAAGTCGGCGATCGTGAGGCTCAGCCCGAGCCCCAGCATGATGACGCCCAGCGCGACGGGCAGGAACACGGCCGTGAGCACGTTCGATTGCATGCGTCCCCTGGGCCCTCGCGCACCTCGCGCAGGGGCCGGAGCATGCTCACCCGGCGAAGGCCCCCGGGCCAAGCCCGGGGCGGCGCTCGGTCCGGGATCAGAGATCGTCGGCGGTCGACAGGAGCTCGGGGACGAAGCTCGTTCGCGGTCGGATCAGCAGGCCGCGCATGGGGCGGAACGAGGCGCGGATCATCGGCGCGGCCGAGTCGATGCCCTCGGCGCCGAGCAGGTCGTCGAGGAAGGTCACGCCGTAGCCGTCCTTCTCGGTGCGGGTGGCGTAGCCCTCGCCGTCTCCCTCGGCGGCGAGCGCGGCGGTGGGCGCGAAGAGAACGGTGGCGGCGAGCGCGAGCGCGGAGAGCCTGAGCGTCAGCGTCTTCATGGGAGCTTCGACACCAGCCTCGCGTGTGGCTTGGCTCGGCACGGGAACTTCTTGCTCTCCGAGCGCCGGGCCTCTACGCCCGCACGACCTTGGGAGCTCTCCGCGGAAGCATCGGCACCAGTCGTTTCTACGTCGCACCCGCCTCGGGCTCCGACGAGGCCGGCACCGGCAAGTCCTCGCGCATGCGCATCGGCGTCGATCTGCCGGAGGGTTTTCCGGCCGCGGCGATGAAGCGCATCCGCGCCAACGTCTTCGAGCCGCTCTCGCCCGACGACGACGCCAACGACGGCCACGGCTGGTGCTCGATGCTCGATCCGATGGACCTCGAGCTCGATCACGAGAAGGTCTTCTTCAACGAGTACGTCTGCCTCGGGCTGCGCATCGATCGCTGGTTCGTGCCCAAGCCCTTGCTCGAGGCGCAGCTGCGCGAGGCCGAGGCGAGCCTGCTCGCGAAGAAGGGCCTCGACAAGCTGGGCAAGGTCGCGCGCGCCGATCTCAAGCTCATGGTGCTGAAGAAGCTGCGTCGACAGCTCGTGCCGGTCACCAAATCGATCGATCTGGTGTGGAGCCTCGACTCCCACGTCGTGCACTTCTTCAGTCAGTCGCCGAAGATGCACCTGCTCGCGCAGGAGCTCTTCGAGAAGACGCTGCGCTACCGCCTGGTGCCGGAGGCGCCCGGCACGGCCGCCGAGCGGCGCGGGCTCTCCGCCGAGGAGCGCAAGCTCTTCGACTCCCTCGAGCAGACCACGCTCGCCCGCGAGGAGGACGCCCGATGAAAGACCTCTCCGATCTCATCGAGCACAACCGCTTCGTCGGCCGCGAGTCCTTGCTCTGGCTGTGGTTCGAGAGCGAGCTCTTCGAGGCCAACCTGCGCCCCAGCAGCGCCGACCCCTGCTCGCTCTGGATCGAGACGCGACTCGCGCTCGCCTTCGAACGCGACGACGCGCTGCTCAAGAGCGCCACGCCTTCGTCGTCGCCCGAGGCGAAGCAGGCCCTGCGTCAGGGCAAGCTGCCGCGCGAGGCGAGGCTCCGGATCGTGCTCGGCGACCGCGAGTACGGCTGCCTCTACAAGGCCGACACGCTCGCGCTCTCGAGCGTCGCGCTGCCGACCGAGCTCGGAAAGAAGGACGAGGTGCACGAGGTCTTCTACGAGCGCATGCGCCTGCTCGAGGAGCTCGAGGCCGTGTTCGAGGCGCTCTGGAGCGATTTTCTCGCGATGCGCCTCGGCCCGGCCTACCCGAAGCTGCTCGGCATGTGGCGCGCGTGGGCGCACGCCGAGCCCGTCGATCCGAAGGCCTACCGTGCGCTCAAGGAGAGGGCGCTCGCCGAGCGCAGGCCGAGCCTCGCACCGAAGAAGCGCTGACCCGAGGCGGCGCCTCGCGCATCAGCGCGCGAGGTACGACAGGATCAGCAGCAAGAGCGCGATCGCGATGGTCGGCCCGAGCACCCAGGCGCCGACCAGCAGCCACGCAGGCGCGAGGCTGCGCCCTCCGCGCTCCTCGCAGCGCAGACAGATCGCCCAGGTGCGCGCGCTCGCTTCGGTGAGCACGCAGCAGTCTCCGCAGACGAGCCTCTTGCATCGGGCGCAAGGGCCCACGGCGAGCGCTCCGCAGAGGAAACAGCGCTCGGGGCTGTCGTCTTCGACGAGCTGCAGGCCCCCGCTCATGGCCCGCGAGCTTGCCACGGGAGCGGGCCGCTCGCTCGTGCTGCGAGCACCTCGGAGAGCTCGGGCGCCACGCCTCGCGCGCGGAGCGCCATCGCGAGGCAGCCCGGAAGATCGAGCGCCGCCCCTCGCGCGGCTCGCTCGGCGTGCACGCGCGCGAAGTCGCGCGGCACGCGCAGCGTCCAGTTGTGCTCGTTCACCGTGCCGGGCTCGTTGTAGATCGACCGCTCTCCGAGCAAGTCCGACACGAACACCATCACGTTCGCTGCCTCGCTCACGAAGAGGCTCGCGAGCTCCGCGGTCGCGAGCCGGTCGGGGCCGCCGGCGAGCCAGGAGAGCATCGCGCGCCGCGCCTCGCCCTCGGGTGCCAGGCGCGCGGCCGACCAGCGAGCCCTCTCGGTGTCGCGTCCTTCGGTGTGCCAGCGCTCCGCCACGCGCCACACGGGCGGGGTGTCGTGCGTACCCACCATGATCCAGTCCTCGGCGCGTGCGCTCTCGGGCGCGTACACGTCGCGCGGGTCGCGCTCGCTCGCCTTCTGCGTCACCCGGAAGCGCCCGAGACCGTGACGAGCGAGCACCTTCGCCAGCGGGTAGGGCTGCGTGCTCAAGACCTCGCACACCACGTCGCTCGCGCTGCGGCCATGCTCACGGGCGATCTCGACGCAGCGATCGACCAGCGTCGCGTAGCGCTCGACCTGCGCCTCGTCGAGCGAGCGCACCCAGGCGTCGGCGTGGGCAGACTCCGAGAGCTCGAGCTGGTCGAGGCGCGCGATCGCGAGCGCCTCGAGCTCCGGGTGCAGCCCGGCGCCAGGGCTGCCCGCTGGTGTCTCGAAGAGGCGCGCACCTCTGCGGACGGCGGCGTGGGCGTCGCGGGCTCCCTCGCGGTAGACCCAGGGGCAGACCAGCGCGTGAGGGTGGTCGATGCGCAGCGTGTCGTACTCGTCGAAGATCTTCGCCACGCGTCGGCTGAAGAACGCGAGCGCGGGGCCATCCTCGAGCCCGCGCGCGTACTGGCGGGGGTCGAGCACGGCGTAGCCCCAAGGCTGACCTTCGGGGTTGGTCCGGCTCGGAGGCGCGCCCATTGCGAAGCCGTCGAGCAGCACGGCGCGCGCGCTCCAGCGGTCGGCGAGCGAGAGCCCAGCCTGGAGATCGCCGCAGAAGCCGAGGCCCAGCGTGCGCGCCCGCGCGCGCGCCGCGGTGTGTTGCTCGAGCGCGAGCAGCTGGATCCTGGCGTGCCGCTCGAGCTCGCCACGGTGCTCCTCCGCGAGGGCTCCCAGGACCGCGGCTCTCCGCTCCGACCGCGCAGCGCCGTGGAGCTCGGCGAGCTCGACGGGCCAGCGCCGCGCGTCCGGGGTGCCGAAGCGGAGCGCGAGCACACGATGCACGGCATCCGGCTCCAACCACTCGGCGTGGGTGTCACGGAAGCTCGCGAGGCGGCGGTCGAGCTCGGTGCGTGCGCGCCCCGCGAGCGCATCCCAGCGTGTGTGCACGCGCCCGAGCAGCCGAGCGTTCGCCTCGAAGGCACGCGCGTAGTCGATGCGAGTGCCGCCGTCGCTGGCCGCCGTCCGCAGCACCTCTGCGCGGTCGCGCTCCAGGACGAGGCCTTCGGCCAGCAGCGGCGCGACCGCGATCGCCAGCTCCGAGCGCGCGAAGACGGTGCCGTCGTAGGGGGAGCGGTTCGCGTCGTCGATGCGACCGGCCGGCCCGAGCTGCACGCCGTCGAAGCCCTCCTGCGCGAGGTGCGCGAAGAAGTCGCCCGCTCCCTCCGAGCCGAGCGCGCCGACGCCAGTGTCTTCGTCGGCGCGTGCGGGCAAGGAGCGATCGTGCACCGCGCACACGAGCCGCTCCTTGCCGAGCACCTCGAGCGCGTGGCGCACGAGCGCGCGGCGCTCAGTCACGAGGCTCCTCGTCGAGCAGCTGCCGGAGGCTCTCGAGGGGGATGTCGACCCACGCGGGCCGGTTCTCGAGCTCGTAGTCCACCTCGTAGATGCACTTCTCCAGCAGGTAGAAGTCGAGCAGTCGCCGCGCGTCCTGGCGGGTGGGCGGCACGATCGGCGAGCCGGCGACGTAGCCCAGATAGGCTTCGACGAAGCTCGCGCTCACCCAGCTCTCCCAGGTGCGTGCCCAAGGCCGGACGACCTCGAGGTCGGCCGGGCGGATGCGACCCTCGCGCAGCGAGCTCGACACCGCGTAGTCGAAGCTGCGCACCATGCCCGCGACGTCCCGCAGCGTGCACCGCTTGATGCGCCGCTCGCCGAGGGAGCGGGCGGGCTCGCCCTCGAAGTCGAGGATCACGAAGTCGTCGCCCGTGAAGAGCACCTGCCCGAGGTGCAGGTCCCCGTGCGTGCGGATGCGCGAGACCTGGATCCGATGCTCGGTCACGCGCCGCAGGCGGGCGTCGATGAGGCGCTCGCGCTCCAGCAAGCTGGCCACGGTGTCGGCGAGCGCGCTGGGCAGCTCCGCCCTGCGCCTCGCGAGCGCGTCGAAGCAGCGCGCGAGGTTCGTCCGCGCGCGCTGGTAGAGCGACTGCTGGTACATCGTGTCGAAGGGCTCGGGGCGGAATCGCGGGTCGGTGTCGTCCGTCGCGAGCAAGAGGTGCAGCTCGGCGACCCGCCGCGCGAGCTGCTCGGTGAGCAGCAGATAGGGCTCGGTGAGCCGAGGCACCGAGAGCGGCACCTCGGCCGAGGCCGTGGGCAGGAGGCTCGCGCGAGGCGGCGCCGCCTCCCGGTCGGACTGCTCCACGAGCAGGCGCTCGTAGCCATGCTCCACGGCGTCGACCGTGAGCGCGAAGGCGGTGGAGCGGTGCGGGACGTACTCGGTGAGCAGCGAGACCAGCGCCGTGCTTCCGTCTTCGGCGCGGTAATGGGCGCGTCCGAAGGTGCGCGGCACGAGCCTGTCGACGCCGCGCTGCTCGAAGAACCTCAGCAGCTCGTCCTCGGGGTTCGGACCTTGCTCGATGGAGCGGAGCAGCTTGAGCACGAGCTTGCTCCCGTAGAGGAAGACCGAGTTCGTCTGGTCGATCTCGGCGGGCTTGGGCGCGTGCTGGTCGGGATCGATCGCGGTGGGGGCGCCCTCGCTCCGCTCGAGCACGAGCTCACCGACCTGCCCGAGCAGCGTGCCGCCGCGCAGGCTGAGCTCGAGCAGCGCGCTCGCGAGGCTCGGCGAGGCGAGGGCGTCGTACAGCCGGCCGGAGGTCGTCGTTCCGCCGCGCTCGACCACCAACGGGCTCACCACGGCGTGCGCAGGCACGTTGCTCGCTTCGAGCTCGTGATCGCTCACGAAACCGAGCGGCACCACGTAGGTCTCCGACGCGTCGGAGACGTAGTCGACGCCGAGCAGCAGCAGGACGAAGCGCTGATCGCCTCGCTCGATCACGAAGGCGTCGCGGAGCGTCTCGCCGCGGCGCGCGCGTCCCTTGCCGCGGAACCAGCGGCGCGACTCCATGAAGCTCCCGACGCGCGTGGCCAGCGTGTCGGCGTGCGGTGCGTCGACCACGCGCTCCCAGCGCCCGTGCACGACGATCGGCGCGAGCTCCGCCATGCTCTCGCGCGGCGAGTGCAGCACGAACCAGTAGTAGCCATAGGGGCCGAGCGAGACGGGCCAAGCCGCGGCGTCGATGCGCGGAAAGCGCGAGCGCCCCTGCGCCTCGACCGGCTCGCAGTCGCGGTAGCGTCCGAGCTCGAGCCTACCGTGCTGGGGGTGGCGCGAGAGGTTCGCGACGAACAGCACGCGCTCGCCCTCGTGCTCGCGCACGAAGGCGAGCAGCTTGTGGTTGTCCGAGGCGACGAAGTCCATCGAGCCTCGGGAGAGGACCCGGCTCGAGCGACGCAGCGCGATCTGTTGCTTGGTCCACCACAAGAGCGAAGACGGGTTCGCCTGCTGCGCCTCCACGTTGACGGCCTCGTAGTGGTACTCCGGGTCGACGATCACCGGCAGGTAGAGCCGCTGCGGGTTCGCCCGGGAGAAGCCGGCGTTGCGATCGCTGCTCCACTGCATCGGCGTGCGCACCCCGTCGCGATCGCCGAGGTAGATGTTGTCACCCATGCCGATCTCGTCGCCGTAATAGAGGACGGGTGTGCCCGGCATCGCGAACAGGAGCGCCACGAGCAGCTCGATCCGGCGCCTGTCGCGCATCAGCGGCGCGAGCCGGCGGCGGATCCCGAGGTTGATGCGCGCGCGGTGGTCGGCCGCGTAGGCGCGATACATGTAGTCGCGGTCCTCCTCGGTCACCATCTCGAGCGTCAGCTCGTCGTGGTTACGCAGGAAGGTCGCCCACTGGCACGACTCCGGGATGGGCGGGGTCTGGTCGAGGATGTCGATGATCGGGAAGGAGTCCTCGAGCTCGAGCGCCATGTAGAGGCGGGGCATGAGGGGGAAATGGAAGTTCATGTGGCACTCGTCGCCGTCGCCGAAGTACGCGGCGGCATCGACTGGCCACTGGTTCGCCTCCGCGAGCAGCATGCGCTCCGGGAAGTGCTCGTCGACGTGTGCGCGCAGCGACTTCAGGAAGGCGTGCGTCTCGGGCAGGTTCTCGCAGCTCGTCCCCTCGCGCTCGTAGAGGTAGGGGATCGCGTCGAGGCGCAGCCCGTCGACGCCCATCGCGAGCCAATGGTCGAGCACGCCGAAGAGCGCCTCGCGAACGGCGGGGTTGTCGAAATTGAGGTCGGGCTGGTGCGCATAGAAGCGATGCCAGTAATAGGCACGAGCGACGGGGTCCCAGGCCCAGTTGGTCGCCTCGAAGTCCTTGAAGATGATCCGTGCCTCCGCGTACCGGTCCGGCGAGTCGTGCCACACGTAGAAGTCGCGCTCGATGGACCCCGGCGGTGCCCGCCGCGCCCGCTGGAACCACGCGTGCTCCGACGAGGTGTGGTTGATGACGAGCTCGGTGATCACGCGCAATCCGCGGCGGTGGGCCTCGTCGAGGAAGCGACGGAAGTCGTCGAGCGTGCCGTAGTCCGGGTGCACGCCCACGTAGTCGGAGATGTCGTAGCCCCCGTCGCGCAGCGGCGAGGGGTAGAACGGCAGGAGCCACAGCGCGGTGACGCCGAGGTCCTCGAGGTAGCCGAGCCGCTCGGTGAGGCCCCGGAAGTCGCCGATGCCGTCGCCGTTCGAGTCCTGGAACGAGCGCAGGTACACCTCGTAGACGATCGCGTCCTTGTACCACTGCGGATCGCCTGAGACGGTGGACGGCCTCCTCGAACGCTTGAGCGGAGTCACCCCTCGCTCCTAGCACGGTTCGGGCCTCTCATCTCGTAGGAACAGCAACGAGTGCTCCGCGCGCCATCCACCGCGCCTGCGCGACGTGGCCGCGCGCGGTCGCCCCTACGCGGCGCCCACCGAAGGAGGCACCCACCGCGCGGGAAGGTGGCGCGACGCGCGCGGCCTTGGTGTAGCCTTCGAGCGCACGGCGTGGGCCGCCGGGCCATCGACGAAGGAGCGGTACAGTGAAGAGACTGACGGTCAGCGGTCAGGTGTGTGTGGAGATCCTCGGTCTTCTCGTGGCGATGGCCTGGGCCGACGGCAAGCTCGACGAGTCGGAGAAGGAGGGCGTGCGCGGCGCCGCCAAGGTGCTCAACCTCTCGAAGGATCTGCGCGACAAGCTCGACACGATCCTCGAGAACCCCACGCCCTTCGACCAGCTCTTGCTCGAGCGGCTCGGCCCCAAGGACCGCGCCTTCGCCTTCGCCGCCGCTGCGTGGCTCGCCGGCGCGGACGACGAGATCGCCGAGAAGGAGCGCGGCTTGCTCGACCACCTCGCCGATCGCTTCGGCTACTCGCACGCGCACCGCGACGAGATCGTCCAGGTCGTGCGCGACCTCGATCCGCCGCCGAAGTCCGATCGCAAGTTCGGCGAAGAGCTCGTGCGCCTCTTCAAGGCGCTGCCGCCGCGCGTGCTGCGCGACGATCCGGAGGACGATCTCGAGGTCGTCTACGAGTGAGGCTCGGCCTGCACACGCGCCTGCGCTGCGAGGCGCCGGCGCGCGGTGCCGAGCGCGTGTAGCGCGACCGCCGAGGTCGCGGCCACGTTGAGCGAGTCGAAGCCCGGCGCCATCTCGATGCGCACCGTGCGCGTCGCGCGGAGGATCGCCTCCGGCAAGCCCGGCCCCTCGGCGCCCAGCAGCAGCGCGACCTTGCCCCGAGGCTCGAAGTCGGCGAGCTCCTCGCTGCCGCTCGGGCTCAGCGCCACGAGCTCGAAGCCAGCCTCGGCGAGGCCACCGAGCAGCTCGAGCGCGCTCGAGCCGCGCGAGAAGGGCATCGTCAGCGCGCCGCCCACCGAGACGCGCACCGCCTTGCGGTAGAGCGGATCGCAGCTCTCGGCGTCGAGCAAGACCGCGTCGGCGCCGAAGGCGGCCGCGTTGCGGAAGACGCCGCCCACGTTGTCGTGGTTCGAGAGGCCCACGCAGACGACCACCGTCGCGTCGCTTCGATCGATGCGCCCGAGCAGCTCGCCCAGCCCGGGCTCCACGCCGCGCCTCGCGACCGCGAGCACGCCTCGATGCATCGGGAAGCCGGCGATCGTGTCCATCACGCGCTGAGGCGCGAGATAGAGCGGGACCTCACCGGGCAGCGCGGCGACCAGCTCCTCGACCACGTCGCGGCGCGGCTCCGCGACCAGCAGAGACTCCACCTCGAAGCGCGAGCGCACCAGCATGCGCAGCACCACGAGCCCCTCGGCGAGGAAGCGCCCGTCACGGCCGACGAGATCGCGCTCACGCACGCGCAGGTAGGCGTCGATCCGAGGGTCGAGCGGATCGTCGATCTGGATCGGCGTCGGAGGCATCGTCTGGCGAAGCTCGGCGCATCGAGGCCGCCTCTGCGGCGCCTGCGCCGAGCTCTCGAGGGTCGATCAGTAGGGCTTCTCGCCGACCCAGTTGCCCGGCGGGTCGTAGTTGCAGACCCAGTTCTGCCAGTTGGGGTTGCTGCCGAAGGGCGAGCCCGTCGTGCAGTTCGCCACGCCGCAGCCGACCCTCAGCGTGTCGGCCCACACGACCTGCGTGTAGTGCCCGCACATCTCCCCCTCCACGCAGCCGCCGGTCTCGTAGTCGTAGAAGTCGACCTCGGAGACCCAGCCCTCCACCACGTCCTGCGGCGTCGTGCCGGTGCCGGTGTTCGCGTAGAGGTTCTCGCCGTAGTCGTTGTCGGTCGAGTGCGCCCAGATGCACTTCTCGGCGTAGGCCTGCGCCACGCCGGCGAGCGTGTCGTCCCAGCTGAGCGGCGGCAGCGGCGTCGCGGCGGCCGGCACGACGTTGGCCCGCGCGACGTTGTGCGCCTCGGTGATGCCCGCGAGCTCGGGGGGCTCGCCGGTCACGCCCGTGCCCGTGGAGCTGGTGGTGCCGCCCGTCGACGTGGTGCCGCTCGCGCCCCCACCGCCCGATCCGCTGGAGCTCTCCCCGGCGTCGTCGCCGCAGCCCGTGGCGGCGAGAGAGAGGAGGAGCGGTGCGGAGGCGAGGAGGCGGAGGTGTCGGTGCAGCATCACGCGGATCATCGCACGCGTTCCGGAGCGCGCGCCACCGCGGCCCGGTGCGCTCAGGGCGACGCTGCGGGCGTGGGCGAGCTCGCCGAGCCTGCGGCGGCCTGGGCGCACTTCTGCTCGTAGTCCTTCAGCACCGCGCCGAGCTCCTGGTCGGCCTGGGCGTCGAGTGTCTTCGCTTCGGCGAGCGCGGCTTGATCGCTCGCGACCAGGCCCTCGTTGGCGCGACGGAGCGCGCGGGCGCGCGTGGCGTAGCTCGCCTTGTGGCGCGCCTCGAGCTCGCTGACGAGCGGTGACGTGAAACGCGGCGGCGCCTTCGCCACGGCGTCGAGCGCGTCGGCGATCTTCGTCTGGATGGCGGAGGCCTCGAGGGCGTCCTGGGCTGCGGCCCGCTGGGCCTGGGGCACGGCGGTCTCGAGGCTCCGGAAGGAGCTGCGCGTGTAGTCCATGAAGGCCTTGCACTCGTCGAGCGTGGTGTCCGGGCTGGTGCCACCCGACGACGAACAGCCGGAGAGCACGAGGCCGGTGAGCAGCAGCGATACGGAGCGAGCCGAGGGGCGCATCGGGCGAACCCTAGCCTGCGCGACGCCGCTCCGCGATCGGCGCGCGCGGCGCGTGCACGCACACTGGGGGGAAAGTTGTCCATGCTCGGGGTGGATCGCCGATGGATCAGCATCCGAGCGGGCACGCTGTAAACCGATGTAGGTGCGCAGGATCCCCATGTAGGCCGATCCTGGCCCGGCCTTTGCTGATATGGTGGGCACCATGAAGAAGCTCGTCCTTCTGCTCGTTCTCGCCGCGCTCGCCTTGGCCGGCTGTGAGAGCGAGGAAGTCACCAAGTTCGAGGCCTCCGACGTCACGGACATCAGCGGTCCGACGATCGGCAACGGCGCTTCCACCGAGGTCTGGGCCGTCACCAATGCCTGGGCCGACAAGGACACGCCGGCCGCCCGCAAGGCGGGCGTCGCCTGGGAGGAGAACTCCGGGCTGACTTGGGAGCAGAAGTTCTCCGCGTGGGTCGAGAGCTTCGAGCAGATGCCGCGCGAGGGCTGGGGCGGCGACACCATCGCGATCCCCACGCCCTGGGGTGACAAGGTGCTGCCCGGCCCGACGCTCGAGTGCGCCGAGGTCGCCTACATGCTCCGAGCGACCTTCGCCTCCTGGTACAACCTGCCGTTCTTCGTGCGCGGCTGGGACTCGACGAGCAAGCAGACGATCTTCGTCGGTCACTTCGGCTTCGTGAACGCCTCCGGCCAGCCCGTCGGCAGCTTCCCGCTCTTCAAGTCGCGGTACAAGGACTTCACCAGCACCTGGAAGCTCGGCGACCCCTGGCCCAGCGACTCGGTGCTGCGCTCGCGCCGCCTCGCCTCCGACGACACCGTCGGCTTCCTCACCGGCCCCAACGGCGAGGAGTACGGCGCCGGCGCCTACTTCGACGAGCTGTTCCTCAACAAGCGCACCGGCCACTTCATGCGCTTGCTGCTCCTCTACTTCGGCAGCGTGAACCTCGCCGACGGCTCGAACATGTTCCACATCAAGCCCGAGGTCATGCGCGGCGGCGACGTGCTCATCGAGCGCTGGCAGAAGAAGGGCATCGGCCACGTCATCCCCGTGCTGCGCGTGACCTCGCCCATCGAGGGCAAGCTCGCCGCCGAGGTCGCCTCCGGCTCGATGCCGCGCCGCCAGCCCGTCTACGAAGACGCGCTCCGCTCGCGCCGCTACTTCACGCTCGACTACACCGGCGGCGTCGGCGAGGCCTCGGACGGCACGCCTTACGCGAAGCTCGGTGGCGGCATCCGCCGCTGGCGCACCGCGGTGCTCAAGGGCGGCCGCTGGATCAACGAGGTGCTCCCCGGCGACAAGCCGAACGCGATCGCCGACAGCGACCTCGAGGCCATCAGCGCCCGCCCGGCGCGCTTCGAGGAGATCCTCATCAGCGGCTCGGTGAGCGAGCAGAAGACCGCGCTCGTCTCGGTCATCCAGTCGGCCCGCGCGCACCTCTCGAAGTACCCCGCGAGCTGCTCGGCCCGCGACAACCGAGAGAAGGCCTTCGAGCAGCTCTACAAGCTCGCCGGCGCGCTCGGCACCACGCGCGAGGCGCTCGACGACGAGCTGCGCACGCTCGACGACTACGTCTTCGCCCCGCTCGTCTACGAACAGTCCAAGACCTGCTGCTGGAACAGCACCGACGCGGCGATGGCGGAGATCGTGCTCGACTACGCCCGCGTGGAGCGCGAGGAGGCCGAGGCGAACCAGACCTGCGTGGAGCCCACCGTCTTCCGCTCGCGCACCGACGGCTACGACACCTGGCGCAAGCACGCCGAGAGCCTCGGCCGCTCGGCCGAGTGGAAGGCGTGGTCGGAAGACGAGCCCTGCGCACAGCGCGCCGTCGCTCAGGACACCGAGAAGGAGTTCGGCGCCGCGCCGTACTGCTCGAACTGAGCGTGCCCCGAGGGGCTCCTTCAGCGGAGCCCCGAAGGCGGCCCCACCCAGCGCCGCCACCCCTCGCGCTCGGAACTTCCCCGAAGTCCGGGCGCGAGCGCTTCCGTGCTAGTGTCACTCCCTCGGCAGGCTCCCCCATGAACTTCTTCAAGCTCTCGCTCGCCGCCCTCCCGATCCTGGCGCTGCCCGCCCTCGCGCCGGCCTGTTCGACGACCGATCCGGTCAGCGGCCCGGAGAGCAACCTCTCGGAGCTCACGCCCGACTGCCTCAAGTGCCTCGGCGACCTGACCGAGTGCAGCTCGACCGCGCAGAACGAGGCGCAGTTCATCGAGTGCCGCGACGTCTTCCAGTCCTGCCAGGACACGATGAGCCTCGGCCCCGACGAGTGCGGGCGTCCCACGAACCGCCAGGCCTGCGAGCTCTGCCGCGAGCGCCTCGAGGGCTGCAGCGAAGGCAGCTGCGAGGCCGAGTTCTCGGTCTGCAAGGCCTTCCTGATGACGCGCGACCAAGAAGCGTGCGACGTCGATCCCCCGCCGGTGCAGGGCAACTGCGAGGCCTGCATCGAGACCCTCGCCACCTGCGCCTCCTCGGGCGGCGACGCCTCCGCCTGCGCCTCGACCTTCGACGCTTGCCGCTCCGCCAACGGCATCGACCCCGCCCAGTGCGGAGCGCCCACCGAGGGCATCGCCTGCGAGGCCTGCTTCAAGCAGCAACAGAAGTGCGAGGCCGCGAGCGAGGAGGGCTGCGACGAAGGCTGGGCAGCCTGCGAAGCCCAGCTCGCCTCCGAAGGCGCCTGCAGCAGCACGACCACGGGTGGTGGCGCCGTCTGCGCGCACGACACCTGCGCCGTCGGCACCCCGCTCGACGCCACCTGCAGCCCCTGCGCGACGGCGGTCTGCGCGGCCGACAGCTACTGCTGCGAGTTCGCCTACGACGAGTACTGCGTGCAGCTCGCGCAGCAGGAGTCCACCTGCGGCTGCGCGAGCGACACCTGCGTGCACGACGTCTGCACCACCGGTGAGGCTCTCGTGAAGGGCTGCAACGAGTGCTCCACGACCGTCTGCGACGCCGATGATTTCTGCTGCACCTACGAGTGGGACGCGGTCTGCGTGCAGAAGGCAGTGGAGCTGTGCGGCGCGACCTGCGAGGGCTGAGCGCGCCCCGTCGCGAGGCCGCGCGCTGGTCGTCGGCCTGGCTCGCGGCGCCGGGGGCGCTGCTCGCGCTCGGCCTGTTCGTGGCCGCCGCCTGCGGTGAAGAGACCGTGCCGCTCGAGACGCTCTGCGATCCCGGCACCAACATCTTCTGTCGCTGCCCGGGCGGCGAGCCCGGCACCAAGCTCTGCAACGACGCGGGCGACGCTTTCGGCGAGTGCGACAACTGTCGTGAGCGCGAAGACCCGACGGGGGGCAGCGGCGGCTCGACCAGCTCGGGTGGCGGTGGCGGCAACCCCGACGGTGCGCCCTTCCTCCGGCCCTGCGGGCTCGACTCCGAGTGCCAGAGCGGCCTCTGCGAGTTCGGCTATTGCACCCGCAACTGCGTGAAGGTCTCCGACTGCGAGTACCCCGCGAGCGAGTGCGTGAAGCGCGCCGGTGTGCAGGTCTGCATGCCCGTCTGCAAGACCGCGCTCGACTGCGAGGCCTTCGGGGCGCCGCCGAGCCAGTGCGGCTTCACCACCGCGGTCGACAACTGGGGCGTCACCGTGTGCTCCAACTTCGGCGCCGAGCACCGGCTCATGCCCGCCGGCACCGACTGCGCGCCCTTCGATCACGAGCAGTGCAACCTCGGCTACACCGCGCGCGAGCGGGTGTGCGGCGCCGAGGGCGTGTGCGAGGTCGGCTGCTTCACGAAGGCCGACTGCGCGGCGAGCAAGTCCTGCTCGAGCAGCGGCAGCACGCTCGGCAAGTGCAACTGAGCCGCGTGAGTCGGGCTGCGTGGCCCGAGCCCGCTAGCTCCACGCGCTTCAGCCCGCGAGCGATTGGAAGCTGAGCCGGAAGCGTGCGCCCTTGCCTAGCTCGGTGTCGAGCGTGACGCGGCCGCCGTGGCGCACCGCGCAGGCGTAGACCATCGCGAGGCCGAGCCCGGTGCCCTCCTCACCCTTCGTCGAGAAGAAGGGCTCGAAGACGCGATCGCGCACCTCGGCCGGCATGCCCGGGCCGTCGTCCTCGACCTCGATCCACGACTCGCCGCCGCCTCCGCCGGTGCGCACGACGATCGTGACCGAGGAGGTCGCCGCATCGATGGCGTTCACGACGAGGTTCACGACGGCGGAGAGCAGCTCGCCGCTGCGCGCGAGCACCGCCGGCGGCGCGTGCAGGTCGAGTTGCATCAGGCAAGGCTGGCGACCTGCCTGGGCCATGCGAGGCTTCGCGAGCGCCATCGCTTCGGAGGCGATCTTGTCGAGCTCGGTGCGCTCGGCGCGCGACTCGGGCGACTGCCGGCTGAACTCGCGCAGACGCTCCACGTTCTGCAAGCCGCGATCGAGGACCTCGCGCATCTCGCGCAGCGACTCGGCGAGCTCCTCCGTCGCCTGCTTGCGCAGCTGCCGCTCGGCGAGCTGCAGGTAGAGCCCGAGCGGGTGCAGGATGTTCTTCAGGTCGTGCGAGACGCCGGCGGCCATCTGACCCAGCGCGCGGAGCTTCTCGCTGTGCGCGAGGATCTCGCGCGATGCGCGCAGATCGGCGTTCGCGCGCTTGAGCGCCTCGAAGCGCGCGGCCGAAGCGAGCTGCGTCGCGCCGATGTCGGCGAGGGCCGCGAGCAGCTTGAGGTTCGCGGCGCCAGCGGCCTCGGGGCTCGAGTGCAGCACCACGAGGGAACCGAAGAGCGCGCCACCCGAGACGAGCGTCGCCGAGCGGGCGTCGCTGAGCGCGAGCCCGAGCTTGCGACAGTGCTCGAGGATCGCCCGCTCGAGCTCGGGCCCGATCGCGTCGGCGTCGAAGGAGCAGCCCTCCGAGGTGGCCGGGCAGCCATCGGCCGCCGCGATGCGCGCACGCTCGCCGTCGATCACCAGGACCAAGGCGGCATCTGCGTCGAGCTGCTGGCGCGCGGCCGTCGCCAGAGCAGGCAGCACGGCCTCACGGGCGCCGGGCTCGGTGGCGTAGCGCGCCAGGCGGACCAGGGCCTCGAGCGGAGTCTCCATGGCCAGCGCACGCGGAGATACTCCCAGGAGTGACCTAAGGTCAACAGTTGCGCGCTCGGGTGCGCCAGGCTTGCGCCCTCCCTTGGCATGCACGACGCTTCCCGACGCGTGGTGCCCACGCGGCCCTCTCGCTCCCTCCCCCATGGACCATCAAAAGTACCTCAAGTTGCTCCGGTTCGACGAGGCCGAGCTCGCCAGCCGGCGCGCTTTTTTCAAGGTCGGCGACGAAGATCTGAAGCGTCTCGCGGACCTACGCGCTTTCGCCGAACAGCACTCGGACGCCGTCATCGACGCCTTCTACGAGATGCTGCTCGGGCACGCCGAGACGAAGCGCTTCTTCCCGGACGAGGCGGCCGTGCGCCGGGTGAAGCGATTGCAGCGCGACTACTTCCTCGGCCTCTTCTCGGGGAGATGCGACCTCGAGTACGTACAGGACCGCCTGCGCGTCGGTGCGGCCCACGAGCGCATCGGGCTCTCGCCCAAGTGGTACCTCGGCGCCTACCGCCAGTACCTCGCGCTGCTCCGCACCAAGCTGCTGGCCGACTTCGACGCCGAGCGGGCCGAGCTCTGTGCGCAGAGCCTAGAGCGGCTCGTCTTCTTCGACATGTCGATCGCGATCGACACCTACATCGCCGCGAACGTCGAGACGATCGGGCGCCACCAGCACGCGATCCGGGAGCTCTCGACGCCGGTCATCCGCGTGCACGATCGCATCCTGCTCATGCCGCTCGTCGGCACGGTCGACAGCCTGCGCGCCTCGCAGATCATGGAGACCTTGCTCGTGCGCGTGGTCGACGAGAAGGCGCGCTACGTGATCATCGACATCGCGGGTGTGCCGGTCGTCGACACCAAGGTGGCCGACTCGCTCGTGAAGACCACCTCGGCCGTGCGCCTGCTCGGCGCGGAGACGATCCTCACAGGCATCAGCCCGCCCATCGCGCGCACGATCGTGCAGCTCGGCGTCGAGATCGTGAACATGCACACGCGCGCCCGGCTCCAGGAGGGCATCGAGCTCGCGCTCGAGCTCGCCGGCAAGGTCATCGTCGATCGGAAGCCTACGGGATGATCGGCTCGGTCCCCATCCTGCGCATCGGGCGCACGCTGCTGCTCTCGATCCAGCTCGAGCTCTCCGACGCGGTCGCCGAGACCCTGCAGAACGACGTGCTGCTCGCGATCGAGAAGCACGGCACCTCGAGCCTCGTCATCGACATCACCGGCTTCGACTTCGTCGACACCTACGTGGCGCGCATCCTCGCGGAGACCTCGAAGATGGCGCGCCTCATGGGCACCGAGACGGTGATCGTCGGCATGCGACCCGAGGTCGCGGCGACCCTCGTGCGCATGGGCTACACCATGGAGGGGGTGCGCTTCGCGCTCGATCTCGACGAAGGTCTGGGCCTGCTCGGCCACGTCATCGCGAGGTGATCCATGGTCGAGGTGATTTCCAGGGTGGAGGTGCCGATCGCTTGCGAAGACGACGTCGTCGTCGTGCGCCGCCGCGTGCGCGTGCTCGCCGGGCAGAGGCAGCTCGACAGCTTCGCGGTCGCCGCCGTGACCACCGCGACGAGTGAGCTCGTGCGCAACGTGTTCGTGCACGCGGGTGGCGGCAAGGCGATCCTCGAGGAGGTGACCGACGGCACGCGCTACGGCCTGCGCGCCACCTTCATCGACGAGGGCCCTGGCATCGACGACCTCGAGCGCGTGCTGCGCGGCGGCTACAGCACGGCGCACACCATGGGCCTCGGCCTCTCGGGCAGCCGCCGACTGGTCGATCGCTTCGAGATCGAGACGGAGCCCGGCAAGGGCACCTGCGTGAAGATCGAGAAGTGGGCTCCTTTCTGATCGACGCCTGGCTAGGCGACGAGCTCGACCGCGCGGTCCGCGTCCTCGACGAGGCCTCGGCCTCCGAGCTGCGCGAGGAGGTGCGCCGCGTCGGTCGCGAGACGGGCCTCGTGGGCACGCCGCTCGAGGAGCTCGTGACGGCCGCGAGCGAGCTCGCGCACAACCAGCTGCGCCACGCGCGCGAGGGTGTGGTGCTCGTGCGCGCCATCGAGCGTCGCTCGATCCCGGGCGTCGAGCTGGTCGCCGCAGATCGTGGGCCCGGCTTGATCGAGCCTCGGCGTGCGCTGCTGGGCAAGCCGAACGGCGGGGAGGGTCCGGGCCTCGGTGTCGGTCTGTCGAGCGTGCTGCGCCTCTCGGACGAGGTCGACATCGACGTGCGCCTCCGTCAGGGCAGCTGCGTGCGCGCGCGCAAGTTCGCCGCGCGCGTACCGAGGTCGCGCGAGGTCGGCATCTACGGGATCCCCTGCGCGGGCGAGGCGACGAGCGGCGATCACGCGGCCTTCGTGCGCACCGAGCACAGCCTCCTGCTCGCGCTCGCCGACGGGCTCGGTCACGGCCCCGAGGCCTACCACGCCGCGGGGCTCGCGCTCGACGGCCTGCGTAGCTTCGTCGATCGCAGCCTCGAGCAGCTCGTCGACGAGCGCCACGAGGCGCTCGTGGGCACACGCGGCGCGGCGGTGGCGCTCCTGCGCCTCGACGAGGAGGCCGGGGTCTGCGAGCACTTCGGCGTCGGCAACGTCGCGGTCGGGCTGGAGGGCTTCCGCAGCTCGCGCAAGCTCACCGGGCGCTCGGGCATCGTCGGCGGCACGACGATCTCACGCACGCGCGGCAGGCTCGAGCGCGCCGAGCTCCGCCCTCACGAGGTCGTGTGGCTCGCGAGCGACGGCGTCTCGAGCAAGGCGAGCATCGCGCTCGAGCGCGATCTGCTGCACGACCACCCCATCGTCATCGCCGAGGCGGTCGCCCGCATGCACGGCCGCGATCACGACGACGTCACGGTGCTCGTCGCGCGCTGAGCCCGGCGCGTCGGCCCACGCGCGCCCGACGCTGCCCGCTCACCAGCGCAGCGCGTGGAGCGCGAGTGCGTCGACGAGCGAGCGCCCCGCGCGCTCGGCGCGTACGGGGCTCCAGCCGGTGGGCCTGCCCTCGTCGAGGTCGACGATCGGTAGCTCGAGCGTGATCGAAGGGATCTGCCAGCGCTCGCCGACCTGGTTGCTCGCGCAGGAGAGGTCGGCCTCGCCCGGCTCGTCGAGCGGATAGAAGGGCTCGTCGCGGAACTCGGGGATCGCCTCGGCGAGCGCCTCGCGCAGCGCGGCCTCTTCGCTCGCGAGGCGCTCGTCGTAGCTCGGGTTGCCCTCGGAGCAGGCCGCGAAGCAGTAGCTCGCGTCCTCGTCGGCGTGCACGTCGAGGAAGAGGTCGACGCCGGTGCCTTCCATGGCTTCGAGGATCGCGCTCACCTCCGGCGACTCGAACGGATCGTCCCAGACGCGGTTCAGGTTCAGCCCTGTGCCGGTGGTGCGCATGTGCCCGAGCGCAGCTCCGTCGACGTCGACCAGCGGCACCACGTGCACGTCGGCGCGCGACAGGAGCGCGCGCACGGCGGGGTCGCGCTGGTCTGCGAGGCGCTCGAGCAGGCCGTGCGCGGCGAAAGACGCGGGCGTCTCCCCGGGGTGCTGCCGCGCGATGACCCAGATCGTGCGCGCAGCGTAGCCGTCGCCGAAGGCCGCGCGCCACATGGGCCGGCCTCGGGGTGACTCGGCGAGCAGGTCGACGTCGACGTGCCGCTTGCGCGCGATGCGCGCGAGCAGCGCCTCGAGGCGCTTCTGCGCATAGGTGGCGAAATACGCGTAGTAGGTGCGTGGCCCACGCGGCTCGTGTTGGATGAGGAGCGCGCTGCCGTCGTAGTCGGTGGGCACGCGGCGCCACCTCCGCCCGTCGTCGCTCGCGAGCGCGCGGTAGCTCGGCCAGCCGCTCGCGTAGGTCGCGAAGGAGGCGTTCTCGATGATCAGCTTGCAGCTGCGCGCGGTGTCGTCGACGACGCGGAAGGCGAACCACTGCATCACCGGCGCGGCGCCATCGGGGCGGCGCGCGCCGCTCGCCGCGCCGCGCCGCGCCGCGCGCAGCACCTCGATGCGCCCGCCCGGGAAGTCGTCGTCGATGAGCAAGCGTGCAGCATACAGCGCCGTGCCGCGACGCGCCGACTCCGCTAGACTGCTCCGCGAGCATGCTCCTCCGCGCCTCCACGCTGCTGCTCGGTCTCGCGCTCACCACGGGTGGCGCGCTCGTGGCTGGCTGCGCCACGACCGACTCGGTCCTGCCCGGCTGGCAAGAGGAGGGCGAGGGCGGCTCGACCGGCACGGCGAGCGGCGAGGGCGGCGGCTTCGTCTCGAACGCCGAGTGCGGCGACGGCGTCTGCCAGAACCCGGAGACGCCCGAGACCTGCGCCGAGGACTGCCTCGACGACCCTTGTGGCGACGATCTCTGCGACGCCGGCGAGACCTGCTCGAGCTGCGAAGCGGACTGCGGCAGCTGCGCGCCCGCGTGTGGCGACGGCGTCTGCGATGCGAGCGAGGACTGCGGTAGCTGCGAAGCCGACTGCGGCGTCTGCGTCTGCGAGGTCGACGCCTTCGAGCCCAACCAGGGCTCGGGCACGGCGACCCCAGCGAGCTCCGGCGTCGACTACTGCAGCCTCAGCATCTGCGCCGGCGACGTCGACTGGTTCCGCTTCAACGTGACGGGGCCGATGACTGCGCGCATCGAGTTCCTCCACGCAGAGGGCGACCTCGACCTCGAGATCTACGGCCCGAGCTACGTCTCGGGCTCCTACTCGAAGACCGACGACGAAGCGGTCACGCTGAACAACCTCACGCCGGGCACCTACTACGCGCGCGTCTACGGCTACGGGCACACGGCGCAAGGCGGCGGCCAGGAGAACTGGGACTACTGCTTCCGCGTCGATCTCTGATCCGCGGGCTCTGTTCGGCCGGGCGCGCGTGCGCCGCTCTCGCGCCGCTCCCTCCGCCCGCGAAGTCCGCGCGCACCAACGACCCGGAGTAAGGTGGCGCCGTGCAACGCCCCGCCTCCGCGCATGCGCCCCTCGCTCCGGTGCCGCTCTTCGCGGTCGCCGCGCTCTTCGTCGCCTCGGGCGCCGCGGGCCTCGTCGATCAGCTCTGCTTCTCCAAGTACCTCGGCCAGATCGTCGGCGCGACCGCGCAGGCCGTGAGCGCGGTGCTCGCCGCCTTCATGACGGGCATGGCGCTCGGCGCGACGCTCGGCGGTCGCTTCGCCAAGCGCGTGCGGAGGCCGCTCGTCGCCTACGGCGTGCTCGAGATCGTCGTCGCGGTCTTCGTCGCGCTCACGCCCTTCGCCTTCGGTCTGCTCGAGCCGCTCTACGTCTCGCTCGTGCGCGCGCTGCCCGACTCGCGGATTGCGCTGAGCGTGCTGCGCTGGCTGCTCGCCGCGCTCGTCGTCGTCGTACCGACCACCGCGATGGGCGCCACGCTGCCCTTGCTCGCCCGGCTCGTCGAGGATCGCGCCGGCGCCGACGAGCGCAAGCGCGCGCTGGGTGTGCTCTACGCCTCCAATACGCTCGGCGGCGCGCTCGGCGCGATCGCCTCGGCCTACGTGATCCTGCCTGCGCTCGGTCTGCGCGCGACCACGCTCGCCGCCGCGCTCCTGAGCGCCGTCGTCGGACTCGCGGCGATCGCGCTCGGGCGCCGCTCTGCTGCTGCGAGCGCGAGCGCCAACGCGGCCGCGCCCGCGAGCGTCGAGCCCGACGCGACCAGCGCCGAAGCCGAGCCGGTCGCCGTCGCGGCCGACGCGCCCGCCCGAGCTCCGTCGTCGCTCTGGTCGCTCGACGTCGCCGCCTTCGCCTCGGGCGCGCTCGTCTTCTCCTGCGAGGTGCTCTTCTTCCATCTGCTCGTGCTCGTCGTCGGCACGAGCGCCTACGCCTTCGGCATCATCCTCTTCGTCTTCCTCGTCTGCCTCTTCGCGGGCGCCTCGCTCGCGCCGCTCGTCGCGCGCCGCTTCGGCCAGCTCGCGCTCGCCACCAGCCTCGGCGCCACGGCGCTCGCGCTCGCGCTCACGATCCCGCTGTGGGACGACCTGCCCGCGCTCTTCCGCGGGCTGGGCGGCACCATCACGAGCTTCGAGGGCCGTGAGGCCATGCGCGCAGGCGCGGCCTTCGCGGCGCTCGCCGTGCCGACCACGCTCATGGGCCTCTCCTTCCCGCTCTTGCTCCAGCGCGCCGCGACCGAGAGCGACGTGGGCCGCCTCGTGGGCAGGCTCACGGCGATCAACACCGTGGGCTCGGTGCTCGGCTCCCTCGCGGCCGGCTACCTCGTCCTGCCGATGCTCGGTTCGCAGCGCTCGCTGCTCGCAGTCACGATCGCCTTCGCGGTGTGCGCCCTGCTCGTCGCGCTCTCCTCTGCCTCGGCGGCGTCGCCGCGCGCGCGCTTCGCTCCCGCGCTGCTCGCGCTCGTGGCCATCGTCGTCGGCGCGAGCCGCCCGGCGTGGGATCTCGACGAGCTCACCGGCGGCTACCACGTGTACTTCGACGCGGGCCGAGGCGCCGAGCGCATCGTCTTCGTCGCCGAGGAGGTGCAGGGAGGCGTCACGACCGTCACCGAGAAGGACGGCGTGCACACGCTGCTCACCAACGGGAAGTTCCAGGGCAACGACGGCGGCGAGGTCGACGCGCAGCGCTTCTTCGCGCATTACCCCTCGCTCTTCGTGCAGCGTCACGAGCGCGCGCTCGTGATCGGCCTCGGCACCGGCACCACGCTCGGCACGCTCGCGGCCTACCCCTACGCGAAGATCGACGTCGCCGAGATCTCTCCCACGATCGTGCGCGCCGCGCGCGCCTACTTCGGCGCCGTCGGCGCCGCCGCGCTCGACGATCCGCGTGTGAGCTTGCACCTCGCCGACGGCCGCAACCACCTGCTCGTCACCGACGCTCGCTACGACCTCGTCGGCATCGAGCTCACCAGCGTGTGGTTCGCCGGCGCCTCGAGCCTCTACAGCCGCGAGTTCTACCAGCTCGTCGCCTCACGCCTCGCGCCCGGCGGCATCCTGCAGCAGTGGATCCAGCTCCACCACATCGACGCGCGCGATCTCGCCACCGTGATCCACACCCTGCGGCTCGAGTTCGAGCACGTGGCGCTCTTCTATGGTGGAGGGCAGGGCATCCTCGTCGCGTCCAAGGAGCCGCTCCGCGCCTCGCGCGTGCGCCTCGACGCGCTCGAAGCGGGCCTCGGCGCGCTGCGCCCCTCACGCTCGCTCGCGAGCCTCACCGCCGACGTGCTCGTCACCGGCCCACGCCTCGACGACTTCGTGCGCGACGCAGCCGAGGGCGCAGGCCTGGGCGTCGACGAGCTCGTCTCGACCGACGACAACCTCTACCTCGAGTACGCCACGCCCCGAGGCAACGTGCTGCCGTGGAGCTCGCGTGAGGACATGGTCGCGAAGCTCTACGGCTACCGCGACGTCGCCGCGATCGCGCGCCTCAACGCGCCCTGAGCAAGCGCGACTGCGCGCCGCACGACTGCGCTCCGCACGACTGCACGCCGCGCAGGCCGCGCCGTGCGGGCCGCTGGCGCTCGCAACTCAGGCCGCGAGGATGCGGCGCACGTGGCCGTCGAGCTCGCCTGGCAGCGGGCGTTTGCCGCCCTGGGTCGCGACCACGAGCGGCTCGCCGTCGAAGTCCACGATCACCGCGTCGATGAGATCCACGTCGCCGAGCTCGATCCGGTAGGCGTCGAGGCAGCGCCCACGCAGCCTGCGCGCGCCGGCTTCGGCGAGCACCGAGGCGTCGGCCTCGCCGCCTCCGCCGAGCGCGCTGCCGTCGAGTCTTCCACACGCCATCGCGACCGCGCCGCGGTGGTTCACCTGCTCCTCGAGGAAGAGGCTGAGGGCTTGCTGTGCGTTGGTAGCGCGCTTGCGACGACGTTCGACCATGCCTGGCGGTGTGCCAGAAACAGCTCCGAATGGCCCAGTTTCCTGCGCATTTCTTCGCGCAGCCGAGCTCGGTCGAGCTCTGCCGAGCGGCGCCACCCGCTCAGGCGAAGCGCGCGAGCGCCGCGGGCAGGATGCCCTTCGTCGGGCCGTGCTCGACCGCGACGCCTCGCCGGCCCCAGCGCTCGAGCAGCTGGTTCGCGGCGATGAAGCCCGACGAGGTCGCGCGCTCCATGAGCGCCGAAGGGAAGGGCAGCTTCACGAAGTCGCCGGCGAGCTTCACGCCCTCGAGCTGCGTCTCGACCGTGGGGCGCAGCGCGTGCGAGCCGGGCCGGAACGACGGGCAGTCTTGCCGCAGCAGGAAGCGCTCCTCGACGACGCGCGCCTCGCGTGTCTCCGGGTAGGCCTCGTGCATGCCGCGCTCGAGGTCGGCGCGGATCTCGAGCTCGCTCATCTGCGCTGGCACCGCGTAGGCGTGCAGCTCGACGACCGAGCCACCCGTGCGCTCCGCCCAGCGCCGGCTCTCTCCCTCGAAGCGCTCGTAGAGCGAGATGTTGTCGAGGATGCCGAGCCCCGCCGTGCCCGCGAAGGGCGCGCGATCGGCGCGGCAGGGCTTGTCGAGCCAGAGGCGCCACACCGCGAAGGGCGAGGTCACGTCGAGGCTATGGATCGACTCCGCGATCTTCGCCATGTCGGGCGAAGCCGCGGCGATGCCGCGCAGCGCGGGCACGGTCGTCGCGAGCACCACCGCGTCGCCGCGCGCATGGGCGCCGCGCCCGTCGCGCTCGAGCCCCGCCTCGGCGAGCGCGAGATCGCCGTCGTGCTCGACCTCCACGCGCCAGCGCCCGTCGGCCCCGCGCGAGATCGCGCGCGCCGAGCTGCCCATCGCGAAGCGCACGCCGAGCTCACGCAGGTAGCGCTCGAGCGGCTCGAAGAGCACCACACCGAAGGGATCGCGCATCACGTCGAAGACCAGGCCGTCGGGGTTGCGCGTGAAGTAGTAGTGGAACATCGCGAGCAGCTCGGCCGCGGAGTAGTCGTCCTCCGGGTTGAAGAAGCTGTGCGCGAAGACCTCGAAGAGCATGCGCCTCGCTTCGGGCGGAAAGCGCAGACCATAGAGGAACACCTTCGCCGAGCTGCCGTCGAGCTCGAGGTACGTGCGCTCCAGGTCGAAGGCGAGCATCGCGCCCGCGCGCGGCAGGTCGGCCTTCATCAGATCGAGCAGGCGGATCGAAGGTGAGCGCCGGATGAGCTCCGCGATGTTGAGGATCGGCGTCGTCGGCAGCTTGCTGAAGGACTGCGACGCGCCGCCCGGCCCGAGCAAGGGGTAGTCGTCGAGCGGCATGAGCGAGCTCAGCCCGGGGTCGACCCTGCGCATGAGCGCGCGCAGGTTCTTGTACTGCCGGAAGAAGCCGTGGAAGCCGCGCTCCATCTGGAAGCGTGTGCCGTCGGCGAGGCGGTCGTTCCACGAGCCGGCGCGCCCACCGAGGTAGCGCTCCTTCTCGATCAGCACGACCTCGACGCCACGCTCGGCGAGCACCGTCGCGGCGGCGAGCCCAGCGAGCCCACCACCGACGACCACCACACAACGCGCTGCCTGAGACATGTCGAGCCCCTCTGGGGTTCGCGCACCCGAGCGTCAAGCCGAGCTGCCCACGGCGCCCACGCTGCCCAGGCCGAGCACCCGCCCGCGACGCGGAAATTTGACGTCGCGCCCTCGAGTACTGTACAGATGAGCAGTCTACCCCCCCGAGGCCCCATGTCCGAGACCGAAAGCCCTCCCGAAACCGACGCCATCCCCTCCAGCGCTCCTCTCTCGGGCGCCGTCTCGTCGAGCCCAGCCGTCGAGCCGGCCATCGCCGAGCTGCTCAGGCTCTTCGCCGGCCCGCTCTCCGAGGTGCGCTTCCCCGGCGTCGATCACACGATCCTCAGCGCGCTCGCCTCCGAGGTCGAGCTCGCCCAAGCCGAGGTCGAGCAAGCGCGCGCTCTGCTCGCCTCGAGCCTCGCGGCGCTCGAGGCCCGCAGGCTCGAGCTCCACGCGCGCGCCCAGCGCGCCAAGGCCTATGCGCGCGTCTACGCCGAGGGCAACGCCCCGCTGCAGGCCGAGCTCGACCGCGTCGTCTTGCCGAAGCCCGGGCCCCAAGCGGCGCCCTCGGTGCAGCGCGCCTCCGACGTCGAGCCCAAGAAGCGCGGCCGCCCGCGCAAGGTGCGTGAAGGCAGCTCGCTCTTCGAGCCCACGCCGATGCTCGAGGCGCCCGCGGCGGAGTGAGCGCAGCGCCCTCTGAGCCTCCCCCGGTTTCTTGGACAGGGAGGATGAGGCAACATGGCCCGAGTACAGATGTCCAAGAGCAGCAAGCGACGCTCGTTCACGCCGGAGTACAAGGCTGAGGTGGTGAGGCTCTGCCAGCAGCTCGGCAAGAGTCCACGCACGGTGGCGGTGGAGCTCGGGCTGACGCCCAGCTCGGTCGCCGCGTGGGTCCGCCAAGCCGAGGTCGATGCGGCCGGAGGGACGGCGTCCGCGTTGGCGACCAGCGAGCGCGAGGAGCTGGCGCGGGTTCGTGCGGAGCTGAAGAAGGTTCGGCAGGAGCGCGACATCCTGAAGCACGCCGTCGCTTTTTTCGCCAAGGAGGGCACGACGTGAGCGCGGTCGTGCCCTCGCTCGCACAGGCGGCGCAGGTGTCGGTGTCGGCTGTGTGCCGCACTCTCGATGTTCCCCGCAGCACGTTCTACGCACGGCGCGCCCACCAGCCGAGCGAGCGCGAGCTCGGAGACCTGCGGCTCGATGTTGAGCTGAAGGTCGTCTACGCACAATACAGCGGCAAGTACGGCAGCCCGCGTGCTCACCGCGAGCTGCGCGGCAAGGGCATCCGAGTGGGCCGCAAGCGTGTCGAGCGGCGCATGCGCGCCCTCGGGCTGGTCGCTCGGCGACCAAGGCCGTACCGGCGGACCACCGAGGCCGACGCGAGCCACGCGCCGGCGCCCAACCTGCTGCGACGTCGATTCAATTGGGCCCGGCCAAACAAGGCGTGGGTGGGCGACATCACCTACGTTCGCACCCGCAGCGGTTGGGCCTACCTCGCTATCCTGGTGGACCTCTGCACCCGCAGAATCGTGGGCTGGGCGACGAGCACCCGCTGCGACCACGACCTCGCCCTCGCCGCGCTCGACCGAGCTGTCGCCCGCGCCGCCCCGCCGAGAGGCCTGCTCCACCACACCGACCGAGGGTCGACCTACACGGCAAAGGCGTACCGCAAGCGACTGAAGCAGCTCGGCATGACGGCGAGCATGAGCCGCAAAGGCAATTGCTGGGACAACGCCGTGGCCGAATCGACCATCAGCTCCATCAAGCTCGAGCTGCTCGACGGCTGGATGCCGGCCGGCGAGAGAGACTTGCAACACGCGCTGTTCGACTACGTCGAACGATTCTACAATCGCGTTCGACTCCACTCCGCCATCGGCTACCGCACACCGGCGGCGAGAGAGAGCGACTTCAACCACGTGCGCGCCCTGGTAGCGTAGCGAAGTTGTCCAAGGAATCGGGGGAGGCCCACTCCGTGCACGAGTGCGCACGAGTGCGAATGCGGTGAAGCGAAGGCTCCGAGGAGTCTGAGGGAGCGCGCGGGTCGCGCTCCCTCGAGGCAGCCACCGGCGCGCGTGTTCGCGCTGCCGGAGCGTGGTAATCGGTTCGTGTGAACACCGACGAGCTCTTCCAAGCCTACCAGCCCACGCCGCGCGCACCCGAGCTCGGCCAGAGCGTCTTCGCCTCCGCGAAGACAGGGCTCCACTGGGTCATCGGCGTCTTCGTGGGCAGCTTCGTGCTCGGCATCCCGCTCTCGTTCGTGCGTTTCCGTCGCTCCGCCGCGTGGGATCCGCTGCACATCGTCTATGGCGGGCTCGCCATCGCGATCTTCGCGCTGCCGATCGCGCTCGTCGCCTACTTCACGCTGAGCGCCTACGTGAAGATCTTCCGCACCGGGCGGCTCGTCGAGGGCGTGGTCGTCGACGTGCGCGGCCACGGTTCGGTCGTGCAGTCCGCCGTCGGCGTGGGGCCCGATCTGAGCTTCGTGCCCGGCTTGCGCGCGACGCCCGGGCAGCGTGTGCCCATGCTCGTGGGCGACGCGATGAGCTCGAAGGCGCTCTGCATCGTCGGTCGCGGCGAGCTGCGCCGCTGCTCGTTGCTCACCTCGCAGCAGCTCCAGCAGGTCATGGGTGCGCCCACCCAACCGGGCTGAGCCGCGCCCCCGGCGCCTCCCGAGCGAGCCCGCATGATCCACCCCGTCGAGTGCTCCGGCTGCGGCGCGCCCGTGCCTCTTGCGACCACGAGCCCGGTGCCTTGCCGCCATTGCGGCGCGCCCGTGCACCTCCCGTCCGAGCACGTCGCGCTCGCCGCGAGCCTCGCGCGCGGCGAAGACGAGCTGCGCGCCGCCGACGCGCTCTGGAAGACGCTCCCCACGCCGCGCTCGCCACGCGCCGCGCGCCTCATCGGCCTCGGCATGTGCGCCGTGGTGCTGGTCTGCACCTTCGTGTGGGCCTTCGTCCTGCTGCCGCGCTTCGGGAGGCCGGGTTTCAGCATGGTCTTCTTCGTGCTGGTGCCCTCGCTCGTCGCGATGCAGCTCGGCCTCGAGTGGCTCGCCTGCGGTTCACCCTATGCGCGCCTCGAGCAATCGATCACCGCTTCGGTCGATCCACGCTTCCCCGAGGTCGTGCTCTGCCGCCATTGCGGCGCGCCGCTCACGCTCCACGAGCACGCCCTCTTCGCGCGCTGCGCCTACTGCGGCGCGCACAACCTCGTGCGCCACCCCAAGCCCGCCGCCTACCGCTACGTGAGCCAGGTCGCTCGCGTCGGCAAGGAGCAGCTCGCCGAGGCGATCGCGGCGGTGCGCATGATCTTCCTCCAGCGCAGGATCGTGCGCTGGGTCGGCGTGGGCGCGAGCCTCTGCATCGTCGGCGTGCTCGCCTTCGCGCTGCGCAACACCTGAGCGCGCCTCACTCCTGCGGCCGCGCGCGCTCCACGAGGTATTCGCCGACGGCTTCGCCGATCCAGCTCGCGTCGTCGCGCAAGCGGCCGCCGCTCGATGGATTGGTGCTGATGCCTCCCACGCTCCAGCCGCTGCTCGCCGAGTCGGTCTGGTGGAACAGCTCGATGATGTCGAGCACCTTGCCGTCGGCGGCTTCGATCAGCACCCGCAGGCGCAGCTGGCTCGGCGCCGACGCGACCACCGCGTAGAAGCCGGGCTCGATGTGCTGCACGATCGGCCGGATCACGAAGGGGGCGCCGTTGCCTGCGCGGTCGACCTGGATCCCCGCTCCTGCGGCCTCGCTCCTCAGCTCGGCGAAGAACAGCTCGTCGATCGCCTGCTTGTCGCCGGCGAAGGAGGCGCGCTGCCCGTCGTCTTTCTCCGCGAGGTATTGGGCTTCGGTCTTCTCGCCGACGCGCAGCTCGCTGAAGTCGGCCGGCGCCACCGCGAATTCGCTCTTGCCCACGAAGGGGTTCGGCTCGGCCTGCTGCAGCACCGTCCACTTCGGCACGCAGCCCGCCGCGAACTGAGCCAAGACGAAGAGACCAACCAGCCACCAACGCATCGACATACCCGCGCTCCTCCAGCCCGCCGAGGTGATCCCGGCCGGGCCGCGCAGCGTAGCGCAGGTGGCGCGATCGGCGCTCCGTGGGCCTCCGCGCCGAGCTCGGTGTGGCTCGCTCAACCGCGCGTGGCGCCGAAGATCCGCGCGGCGACATCCACGCGCGACGTGGCGTCGAGCTTGCGGAAGATCGTGGCGATCTGGTTCGCCACGGTGCGCCTCGAGGTGCCTCGCGCTGCGGCGATCTCGGCGTTGCTGGCCCCGTCGAGCAGCAGCTCGGCGACCGAGCGCATGAGCGTGGAGACCCTCGACTCGGAGAGCCCCAGGTCGACCGCGATCGCCTTGTTGGCGTGCCCCAGCCTCACGAGGCTCGCGGCGCGGCGCTCCTGCGTGCTGAGCGCTCGCTCGGGCAGCGTGAGCGTGTGGCTGTGCGCGGTGACGAGGAAAGTCCGCCCGTCGCGATCGAAACGATCGACGACCGTGAGGCGCCCCTCGAGCAGGGCCCGGAAGGCGTCGGTACCCCGGAGCTCGGCACCCCGCGAGCCCCGGGTCGGTGCGTGGTCATCGGCAGTCATGGATTGGCGAGTCCCCCTACTGCGGAGGCACGTTCGCAAGAGCTGCGCCGCCACCTGGCCAGGGGGACCTGTCGAAACTCCGACATGCCCAGGTACCCAGCAAAGCGCCTCCATCCGGGCACTTGCGCGCCGTGTCGCCCCGCTTCCGAGCCGCATAGCAGGCTTCGCACGCAGAGCCGCCGCCGCGCCGCCGCCGCGCACGCTCGACTCGGTGAGCGCATCGCGCAGCGCGCCCCAGGGTGGCGGCCGCCACGCCGATGCCGCCGCCCGCCACCCCGGAGTCTCACGAATCGCCGCAATTGACGCCGTTTTGGCCTGGTCTGCGCCTTGCTGTCCCTCGCCTCGTGCTGCAACCCCCGAACGCGCTCCCCACCTCGCCGCCTCGCTTGCTCGACCAAGTGCGCGCCGAGCTGCGCCTGCGCCACTACAGCCCCCGCACCGAGAAGGCCTACCTCGCCTGGGTCCTCCGCTACGTGCGCCACCACGGCACCCGTCATCCGCGTGAGCTCGGCGCCGAGCACGTCACCGCCTTTCTCACGCACCTCGCCACCGAGCAGAAGGTCAGCGCTTCCACCCAGAACCAGGCCCTCGCGGCGCTGCTCTTTCTCTATGTCGACGTCTTGCGCAAACCGCTCGCGGAGCTCGAGGGCCTCGTGCGCGCCAAGCGCCCGCACCGCATCCCCGTCGTGCTCACCCAGGCTGAGGTCCAGCGCCTGCTCGAACGGCTCGACGGCCCCGTGCACCTCGTCGCCGGGCTGCTCTATGGCGCGGGCCTGCGCCTGCTCGAGGCTGCGCGCCTCCGCGTCAAAGACCTCGACCTCGAGCGCCGTGAGATTCGCGTGCGCGACGGCAAGGGGCGCCGCGACCGCGTCACGCCCCTGCCTCGATCGCTCGTCGCCGAGCTCGAACAGCACCTCCAGCGCGTCGCGCGCCAGCATCAGGCCGACCTCGCCGCTGGCGCCGGCTGGGTCGAGCTGCCCGACGCGCTACGCGCCAAGTATCCGCGCGCAGGCCGAGAGTGGCCCTGGCAGTGGGTCTTCCCCGCCACGCGACGCTACACCCACCCCGAGACCGGCGAACAGCGACGCCACCACCTGCACGAGACCGTCATCCAGCGCGCCGTGCGCGAGGCCGCGCTCGCCGCCGGCATCAGCAAACGCGCCCATTGCCACACCCTGCGCCATTCCTTCGCCACCCACCTGCTCGAGTCGGGCTACGACATCCGCACCATTCAAGAGCTGCTCGGTCACCGCGACGTCAGCACCACCATGATCTACACCCACGTGCTCAACCGAGGTGGCCTCGGCGTGCGCAGCCCACTCGACGAGCTGCCCACCCGCGGCCCGCGCCCGGACCGCTCCAGCGAGCTCGGGAGCGGCAGGCCGCCCCGCTGAGCCGGCGCGGTCACAGCGCGAGCGCCGAGCTCTGCCCTCGCGAACGTGCTCGGTCTCGACACGACAGCGCGCAAGCGAGCAGTGGATGCCCACCCCCGCACCGTGCTCGGCGCTCTC